>ENA-ORRU01000117-ORRU01000117.1-human-gut-metagenome-genome-assembly--contig:-NODE-117-length-61770-cov-15.798428_pt1 | contig 61770 bp, 39 predicted proteins | sample MGYA00242184_ERZ509151 | MGnify/ENA primary metagenome ERZ509151 (study PRJEB26280, sample SAMEA2338667) | human gut metagenome | biome: human gut; feature: human-associated habitat; material: faeces... | reverse complement strand
CATTGAGCTTGGAATAGAATCCGCTCGCCGACGGAAGCGGTCCAGAAAATACCCACAGCGGCAGTTCGTCCGAATAAGACTCATCTTCCTTCGCATAAGGATTATAGCAATCCAGCAACGTGCAGACGGTATTAAAATCCTCGTTCGTTCCTCCCTCCATCATCATCACGATGCTCCGCTTATGGAACATATCCTTGATGTCAGCCAGCAAATCGGTATCCGACTGAATCCGGTCAATGTCCTGCCGGGTAAAGAAGAACGCGTCGCCAACCTCCATCTTCTTTCCCGGAGCATAAGGAACCGCCTCCTTGTAACGGTTTATCATGTTCTCGGATATCATATGGTCTTCTTTGCTCCAGAACGAAAGGTAATAAAGCGTGTTGTTGTGTGTTACGCCTAACTGGTCGGTAGTAGGCAAAGGATCAGTTAGTTTCTCGGGATCATTTACATTGTCGGGGGCGTAGTCATCCTCGTCATCGCCGCACGATGTAGCTACCGCAAGAACCATGTAGCACAACAATAAGTAATGAAGTAAATGAATCTTTTTCATGACTTTTTAAAGGAGAATCCTATTGTTTGTATTATTCAAATTCAAGCTGTAGAACTCATTTGCCGCTTGAAATAGAGTTGTCTTTATTTGAAGTTATTTGGGTAGCATTTTCTTTTACACACGTTAAAATCACCCATAAAACCCTGTTTTACTCTTTTTGGAGATGACGCAGGCTCAACCGACAAGTGCAAAATAAGCGAAAAGATTTAAATTCAGCCCGATTCTTGCCTATAAAAATTGTCTCAATTGTCAGAATCGCACATCTTTGTGGTTTAGAACATTTTAGTTTTGTAGTTTAGGCTATTTTTTGTCGTTTGGGCTATTCCTCCATCCATAACACACCGTATTATTCCGCCTCTGTTTTCCTCCATTTAGGGGTACAGCCCGCATTTTCCTTGAACAGCCTTATAAAATGGCTTGGTGACAAAAAACCGGATTTCTCGGAGATGTCGGCAACCGTCAACCTCGGATATCGCGCAAGCAGACGTTTCGCATATTCTATACGAAGTCCGATAATCCAATCGCGGAACGACATGTCATACGTAGTTTTGATGTACCCGGACAGGTAGGTACGGTTGGTATGAAGCACATCTGAAAGCTCCTTTATGGTAAGGCCGGGCCGGATATAACCGTCCGCATCGATACAACCTTTGATTTTTTTCGCTATTTCGGCATGGAAAAAAGGAGTATCCTGCCTCTGTGCCTGTTCCCGGTTTGTGGTGTCACACAGGTCTTCCTCTTCAGAAGTCATGCCATCCTCCATCGCGTTTTCCACCTGTTCGTAAAACAGCAGATAGTTCAGATAGCAAAGGAAGAGATAAATGTAAAACGGTACCGATGACAGAATCCAGATATAGATGTATTCATCAGGCAGGAATGTCAGCAGTCCGCATCCCACCCCGAATGTGACAGCCCAGTAGGTGAAAATGGAAAGCCATTTGATATAGGCACCGATGTCGTCCGCACGGGTGTCATCGAAAATGCGGATGACCCTGTGATAGGCCCGGAGAAGCCTACGGGTCAAGAACAGCCCATAGATAACCAACCATGCGGCCAAGGCAAACATCACCGTTGTCTGTAAACCACCTTTTGGTAACAACAGCAGAACGATGCCGGAAAGGATGGAAAACAGTATCCATAGACAGATATGCGTCCGTAACCGACATTTGGTGATATAAAAGCGGTCAAGCAGAGTGGTGAGGGCCGAACTGAACAACCAGTAGCACAAAAAATAGGTGGACAGGTTCATCAGGATGGCGGCATCGGTATTCTTGAACCTGATTCCAAAAAAGAAATGTACCGAATAGTTGGCGGCAAGTAACAGTATGGCTACCCCCATAATTCGCCGGGAACGCAGATAATTATTGAAAATGGCTTTTTCCGGGGTTGGAGCCAACAAAAAATAAAAGCCGAAGAACGACATCAACGGCAGCGCAATGCAAAGTGAATAACTGTATATAGATGGTTCCATTTTATTATGCCTAACTATTTTGAATGCAAAATTAGCGAAAATACTGAATATATGGCGGATTTGCCATGACGATTTACTTTCAACACCCTATTTTGATATAATCGAGGGCTTGTTGTATGGTATCCTTGCCATTATGTCATATTGATGGAAAAAGCAGGAAAAGGAATGGTATGTTCCCAATCCTGCCATATATATCCGCACACTCGTTCACATTTTTATACCTTTCGGTTTGCACTCGTCACGGACGTTGAATCCCGGCCGCCCGATGATGATGTGGTCGGCAATAAAATTGCCAGACGGACTGCGTTCATTCACCGAGCTGCGTATCTGCGGCACATCTTCGGTGTGTTGTGGAGATACGTTTCGTACACCTTCCGCATCCGGTTTGACCTCCTGTCCGTCATTCTCCTTTTCGGCGACTTCGGGCGTAGGCGGCTCAAGCTCCAACTGTATCTTTCGGTCGAGTGCTGCAAGTTCGGACTTCAACTGTTTCAGTTCTTCCTCCTTCTTCCACACCTTGCCCGCTATCTCCTGCAACTGCGGAATCTCCTTTTCCAGCACTTCGTTCTTAGACTTGTACTGGTCGATGATGGTCGGAATCCTCTCCAATGCGTTCAGAAAGTTTCGTGCGGCAGCAATCGGGTCTGCCATCGCCAGATGCCCGTTGTTGTAGGTGTACTTGTAGTTCCCCTCCACCACGAAGCGGTTGTCGGTGAACTCCAGACCTTCTTTGAGTGTCCTCTCGCTGACCACCTTTATCGGAAAGCCGTAAAGTTCCCCGACAGCCTTGTACAGTCCACCAGTCGTGGCGTTCTTGGCGATTTCCTGCAAACGCTTACCGATGACCTTCTCATCCGTTGAATCCACGCCGTCCACCTTGACAAGATTAAGGCGGATGCTTTCCTTATCAGTCTGCACAACGGAAATAAAACGGTTCCAGTCTTCCGTCATGGCTTCGATGAAAGCCGTGTTGTTGCGCAGTTCTCCCGTCTTGGATTCCAGCTTGAACTCCGAATCGCGCTTGCCCTTGTTGAACGACTTGCGTTCCCCTTCGAGCGAGGCGATACGCTTCTCTAATTTCGCCTTATCCAAAAGGTCGGTATTGCCGGAGAGCAACGCCATATACTCCGAGAAGTTCATACCCGATTTTTCGTCCATTGCTCCCTCGTCGATGGTACGTGCGCCCATCGCTCCACTTTTGAGCTGCGATATGAACGTCTGCTTGCAGTGCAGCAGATTGAACTTGTAGCTGTCCAGCGACTTTTCCACCGCGTAGATGATGATATCCACGTTGTTCTCGGCAAAATGCTTAGCAATCTCGTTCCCGGCTCTAACACCCCGTCCGTCACGCTGTTGCAGGTCGGACGGTCGCCACGGTGTATCAAGGTGATGGATGGCGACGCATCTTTTCTGCGCATTCACGCCCGTTCCGAGCATACTTGTGGAGCCGAACAGCACTCGCACTGTCCCTGCGTTCATGGCATCTATCACCGCCTTACGAGCCTTATCCGTCTTACACTCCTGAATGAAGCGCACCTCACTTGCCGGTATGCCGTAATCCTCCACCAACTTGCGTTTTATCTCGCTGTACACGTTCCATCCTTCCCCCGGCTGATATGTACCCAAGTCGGAGAACACGAACTGCGTTCCTTTGTGCGCATCGTATTTGTGGTAATACTCCGCTATCATTTTGGCGCAGTGGCTCGCCTTGTTGTCGGAGTGGTCTTCGTAATTGGGGTCTATCATGCGCATATCCAAAGCCATCTTCCGCGCGTAGTCGGTAGCGATGAGCATCTTAGCCTTCTCTTCCGTTTCAGACAGCGGCAACCTGCCCAACAACGTCGCGTCACCTGTCTTGGCAAATTCCATCAGTTGTTTGATGAAATACTCTTGGTCGGGTGTAGGCGGTATGTGGTGCAGTATCTCGTTCTTGTGCGGACGATCCACACCCACGTCCTCCGCCGTGCGGTAGTCGGTGATTTCGTTGTAAAAGGCGGCAAGCTCCGGCACCTTGATGAAATAGCGAAAACGCTCCTTCTGAACGATATTGTTCGTTACGTTGAACTCGAAGTCGGTCGTCTTCTTGGCGAAGATGGCAGCCCAAGCATCGAAACAGCGGATGTCCTGCCGTTCCAGTTCCTTCGGGCGCAGGTACTTAAAGAGCAGGTACAGTTCCGTCAGACTGTTGGAAATGGTCGTGCCGGACAGGAACGTAGCCCCTAAGTCTTTGCCCGTACGCTCCTGTATAGTTCGTATGGCAAAAAGCATATTCAGGGCTTTCTGGCTCCCCTCCGAGTTTCCCAACCCCGCCACACGGTCATGCCGGGTGTTGAAAGTCAAGTTCTTGAATTGGTGGCTCTCGTCTATGAAAATGTGGTCGATGCCCATCTGTTTGAAGTCCACCACGTCATCTGTGCGCGACTTGATGGCGTGTTCCACTTTCTCTAACTTCGCCACAAGGTTGTGCTTGCGCTTCTCCAATCCTTTCAGCATCGCCCGCGACACGTTCTTGCCTTGCTGCCGTAAGACTTCGAGGTTTTCCTCCACCGTGTCAAGCTCCGCTTGCAGGATGCGTTGCTGCAACTCCGGTGACTGCGGTATCTTGCCGAACTGGTCATGCGACATGATGACGCAATCATAGTCATTGTTTTTGATGTTGTTGAAGAAACGCACACGGTTGGCGGTCGAGAAATCCTTTTCCGAAGCGTAGAGGATGCGGGCATTCGGATAGGCAGCTTGATAAGTGGCGGCAATCTCCGCGACATTGGCTTTCAGACCAATAATCATCGGCTTGTGCGCCAAGTTCAGACGCTTCATTTCATGCGCTGCAATACACATTATCAGTGTTTTACCTGTTCCGACTTCATGGTCGCATATTCCGCCGCCATTCTGTTTTATCATCCAGACGCAATCCTTCTGCGACGGATAAACGCTTTGAATACCCCGGCTTGCCAATCCTTTCAGATTGAGGTCGGGAAACGTCTGGTGCGAACCGTCATACTTCGGGCGCACGAAACAGTTGAACTTGCGGTTATACATTGTCACGAGCCGTTCCTTGAACTGCGGCGACTGCTCTTCCAACCATTCCGAGAACCCGTTGCGGATTTCGTCAATCTTGGCGTTGGCGAGCTGTATGCCCTCGCTGTCACGCACCTTGATGTCGTTGCCGTTCTCATCTTTGCCAATACTTTTCATCATGTCGGGACAGGTGTTGTGCAAAGCGTGTTTCAACAGGTGCATACCGTCATAGTTCCGGTAATAGCCCTTTACCAGAAACTCGTCCGTGATCTTCATGGTGCGGTAGCCGCACGCCACGGAAAACTCGTCCATGCTGGCGGAATAGGCGATTTTCACGTCCGTGTCGAAAAGATGGCTCATGTAGGCGGCATACACGCCCGTGGGAATCCAGCGTTCACCGAAGTTGAAGTCGAGGTCTTCAAAGGCGATACGCTGCGGCTCGGCTTCCTTCAAAGCCTCCAAAGCCTGTTTCACTTCCGGCAATCTTTCGCTTTCCAGATTATTTTCCATCCATGCCTCTATACGCTCCGCCTTCTCTATCACGTTTCCCGCGATGAAGCGGTCTTTAATCTCGTAACCGGTTACGAGCGGATTGTAGAAGATACGCCCTTTGAGGGCATTGAGAAGCTCCTCTTCCGTACTGTCTGTTATCCCCCGCATATAGTTGAGATTGACCGTACCATACTTGTTGAGCGATGCAGACAAGGCTTCTTCCGGAGAACCGACGTTGGCATGGTTCTCCACCGAGAAGGAAACGGGACGGTCGAAGATGTCCGCTTTGACGAACTTGCCGTCCTCCGCACGTTCCAGCGAAAGGATGTCGCGCCCTCCGGCGTCCATCATCACCAGTTTCACGTTCTGTTTGGCGTTGAGGTTGCCATAACGCATGACAAACTCGTCGTAACAGGTGTTCAGGTGTTCACGCCAAGGTACATTTTCCTCACGTCTGTTCGATTCATAGCGGTACAACCGCTCGTATGCGTCACGGAGCGATACATACAGCAACGCTTTCTCTTTCTGATAACCGGTTAGTCCAAGCGGCTGGAAGGTTGCACCGTAGGGAGTAATGTCCTTCAGATAACCGATGTCGCGTGCCCTGTTTGCCACCAGCGACCCTTCACGCAGGTGCATTTCCGGCGTGCGGTGATAGGGACGCGGCGTAAGGTCGAGGGCTTCTTTTTTCGGCTTTTCCGTTTCAAATTCCGGGAACAGGGAAGTGGCAACCGTTTCGGAAGTAGGCACAACTTCTGCCGGTGTTTCAGGTTGCTTTATTTCTTCCGTTTGTTCCGGCTTTTTATCCATATTGTCCGAAGAAGGCGCAAAAGCAGGGTTCAACGTGTCTTTGATACCCATCTTTTTCAGTTGTTCCTGCCTGTGCCGTTCTGCCTCAAGCCGTAGGGCCTTGCGCCGTTCCGCTGTCAGACTCATCATTGTCTCATAGAAGCCGTTGATGGGAGGATTGGTTTCCCAATCCAGAGTGGCGTAAATGTCGTCCGGGTCGTTTGGCTTTTCGGCATTTTCCGGCTTTTCTTCCTTATTACCGTTTACCGGCTTGGCGGCTTCAACGGGTGGAGTAACTTTGACCTGCGGTTTAGGCGTGGACGGCATAGGCTTCGGCTTGCTTTCCTTTTTCGCTGCCTTTTTCTTTTTTGCCGGTTCCTCTATGGGCATACCCCAAAGGTCGAGCAGGGTAAGCTGCACGGCTGACGAATGGTTGGGTTGGCGCGGCTCAATCTCCGGCTTTTCCTCTATGGGCTGTGCCTGCGGCTTCTCCACTCCCTTGACAGGCTCAATTACAGAAACGGGGGCTATTACAGAAGGTGATACCTTTTCTGTTTTCGGAGCAGGTTGCACTTCCGCAGCCGTGCTTTCCTCCTTTGTCGGATGCAGGCTGTGTTTCTCATACAGTTTCCTGTCAAGTTGTTGCAGTTCTATTTTCAGATGCTCCCGCAAGTCTTCCGCCAGTTGTGCGATGTCCCCACGGTGCAGGAGTTTATAGGCTGGTTTCCCGTACGGGTCGGTACTTCTGATCAAATCCGTGTGTGAAAGCGAGCCGATGCTCCATACATACCCATTTACGGAAGTGCCGATAGGGGTCTGTTCGGTCTGCACGAAGAGTTTTTCGTTGTAATACAGTTCACCATTCTTTCCGCTGTTCTTTTGCAGGATAATCAGGTCGCTGCCCACCTCCGTTCCCGCGTTATCCGTAAAGAGGTTGTTCGGCAGGCGGGCTACGCCCACCAGATTGGTATGGTTCATCATATACTCGCGTATGGGCGCGTTGGTCGGGGCATCCAGTACCCCCTGCGAGGTGATGAACGCCACGATTCCGCCTTCACGCACCGCGTCAAGGCTTTTCAGGAAAAAGTAATTGTGTATCGTCCGTGCCGCCGAGTGCCTTGCAGGATCCTTGCTGCCCGAAAATTCCGGGTCGAACACCGCCACATCGCCAAACGGTATATTGGAGACAGCCAAATCAAAATGGTTCATGAACGGCTTTTCTATCTTCTCGAAGCCCTGTACCCTTACTTTCTGTCCGGGATGCAGGTGCTTCAGTATCTTGCCCGTCATCAGGTCTTTCTCAAAAGCCATGATGTCCGCGTCCGGTCTGTTCTCCAGCACGGCGTCCACGAATGCACCGACACCTGCCGACGGCTCCAGCACCCGGTCGGGACGGATGCCGTGTTCATGCAGCACGTCCGCGATGGTCCCGGTTATCTCCGGCGGGGTATAGAAGGCGGTCAGCACGGACTGCTTCATGGCATCCATATACCGTTTGTACTCCGTCTCGTCTTTTGTGTTCTCCCGCAGCAACCTGTGCAGTTCCACGGTAGGGGCAAACAGTTCGAGGTCGGACTTCGCCCAGTGGACGGCATCCGTCAGTTCCCTTGCAGGGTTGAGTATGCTCTTCAGTCCCCCGAAACCGCAATAACGCTCTAACAAGAGCCGTTCGCGTGCGGTGGGTGTGCGCTGTTCCCTGTCAAGGAGGAATGCCGTCCGTATCGCCTCGATGTTGTCCCGCAGCCTCTGTTTGCGGTTAAACGCCATACTCTTCGATATAGAGGATGACGGCTCCCGTCAGCTCCGTGTAGAGCAGGTCATATTCGGGCGACAGGGCGAAATTGTCGTCCGAGAGGTCATAGATGGAGAATACGTTTCCGACAAGCGGTAGCAGCTTCTGGGTAAAGGCTTCACATTTTTCTCCCGGTACTTCACCCGCAAATTCGTTCTCCACGACTTCGCGCAGGATGGCGTGCCTGGAGTAGCGAAGGCCCTCCGTCAGCACCTTCATCGCCAGTTCCTGCGCCCCGTCGGCAGGATAGCCTTCGAGCCTTGCCCGTTCATACGCTTCGGCGGCACGGTCGGTTCTTTCTCGGATGAAGGCTTCATCGGCTGCCTGTTCGAACTTGTTCGTGGTGAGGTAGTCCAGCAGGTACAGACCGTAATAGGAAAAGTCGGTCCGACCCTCGTTTTTCTTCTTGTTGTTCATTTCTTTGGAATTTAGTGGATTGATAATGATGATAGGGATAATCGTTGGAAAACGAGAAGAAAAAGGCACCCGGTATCCCTCCGAGTGCCACCACTAAATCCAAAGTATGAGTGTAATCCGGTATCGAAGAACAATTCATTACTCTGAACCAGTGGCAAAGTTAAACATTTATTTTCTTCTTTTCGCAGAGGTCGCTTTACTTTTCCTTTCTGGGAACACGAAAACCGTGTTATAGTCCCCGTCAAAGGCGACTACGGCATCAAAACTCTTGCCCTGCTTGCTCTTGAATCCTTTGAGCAGTTTCGTGTGTCCGTCGGTGAGCAGGTTTTTGATTTCATCATCAGAGAGGGTGCGGTTTGCTTTCAGGCGGAACACGGGCAGACCGCACTCCGCGTTGTCGCAGCGGACGACCTTGCCGTAAAACTGCATCGTCCCCGCTCCGCACTTGGGACACTTGCAGCCGGAATCCCTGCGGGCGAACAGCTTGTCGCACGACAGCAGTTCGGAGGTAATTTCCCGTGTATATGCCTCAATCTTCCTGCGGAAGTCATCGGCGGGCAGTTCCCCACGCTCGATGCGTGCCAATTCCTTTTCCCATTCGCCCGTCATGGCGACATCGGCAATACGCATCGCCTTCACGACCGAGTAAAGGGCAAGCCCTTTTTCGGTGGGGACAAGCGACTTCTTGCAGCGTTCCATATAGCCGCGCTTGAAAAGCGTTTCGATGATGGACGCACGGGTGGCGGGCGTGCCGATGCCGCAATCCTTCATAGCCTGCCGCAATGCGTCGTCCTCTATCTCCTTGCCAGCCGTTTCCATCGCGGACAGCAGGGTGGCTTCGGTATGCAGCGGCTTGGGTTTGGTCTTTCCCTCCGTGATGGAGGCGGCTTTCAGTGCCAGCGTGTCGCCTTCCTGCCAACAGGGAATGGCGGCGGTTTCCTCTTGGCTGTTGTTCTCTTCTCCATTCTCCTTGCCATAGACGGCACGCCATCCGGCTTGCCTGATGATGCTGCCTTTTGCCACGAACTCCACTCCGGCACACTCTGCCGTGACGGTGGCAGTGTCCTTGACGCATTTTTCGGAGAAAGCCTCAAGCATGCGCCCGGCTATCATGTGATAGACGGTGCTGTCCTCTTTGGAGAGGAACAGCGGCTTCTCGCCCGTGACGAGCAGGGCATGGTGGTCTGTCACCTTGCCGCCGTCCAGGCTGCGGCGTGTCGGCACGGCTTTCGGCTGCAACTTGCCCTTCCATTCGGGCAGGCTGCCGATGAAGGCAAGCAGCTTGGGGATTTCCGCGAACACGTCTTCGGGAATGTAGCGGCTTCCGGTTCGCGGATAGGTGATGAGCTTCTTCTCGTAGAGCTTCTGCGCGATTTCAAGCGTCTGTTCCGCCGTGAAGCCATGCTTGGCGTTGGCTTCCTTCTGGAGCGTGGTCAGGTCGTACAGGAGCGGTGTTTCCTCCGTCTTCTCCTTGCGTTCGGCTTTCGTGACGGTGGCTGTGCCTGCCGACTTCACCTTATTATACAGTTCCGTCGCGGACTCTTTCTCTTTCCATTTTTCGGAAGAGGAAAACTTCACCGTTCCTTCATCGCAGCCGTCCGTTGCGATATGGAGCTGCCAGAAGGCTTCGGGGGTAAAGCGGCGGTTCTCCCAATAGCGTGCGCACACCATCGCCAACGTGGGTGTCTGCACCCGCCCGACGGAATACGTGCCGTGTCCGGCGGCGATGGAGAGAGCCTGCGTGCCATTGATGCCCACGAGCCAGTCGGATTCGCTCCGCGCTTTGGCGGCGAGGTAGAGGTTGTCATACTTGCTCCCCGCTTCGAGGTTGCGCAGTCCATCGCGGATGGCCTTGTCGGTAAGCGAGCTTATCCAGAGGCGCACGAAAGGGGTGGCGCATCCTATGTAATGGTAGAGGTATCGGAAGATAAGTTCGCCCTCGCGACCGGCATCGGTCGCCACGATGATCTGCTCACTGTCATTGAACAGGCGGGTTATGGTTTTTATTTGTGACACCACGCCGCTGTCGGGTTTGTAGCCCTTCTCAACCTTTACCTGACGGGGTATGAGCGTGAAGGAGTCGGGGATGACGGGCAGGTTGTCACGGACAAAGCCGCGTATGCCGTAACCGTCGGGCATGGCAAGCTGGACGAGGTGCCCGAATGCCCATGTCACGGCGTAGCCACTTCCCTCGAAATATCCTTCCTCTCTCTTTGTCGCGCCCACGATGCGGGCGATTTCACGTGCCACGGATGGCTTTTCTGCAATGATTGTCTTCATGCTGATTACTTTTTTTTATGAATTGTTACTTTGGATTTAGTGGCGGACACGGGATGTTACATCTTCATGCCCTTGTTGTTTTTCTTCTGAGATTTCTCCTGCAGCTTTTGCTGTTTGTCGTCTTTCGGGGCGGTCTGTCCTTTCAGCAACGGCTCTTTCAGGTTCTTGGTCGCCTCGTTGGTCTTGCCTTCGCTGTTCACCGCCACCTGTGTACGGCTCTCGTTGGATGGGGCGACCTTCTGCGCATTGTCGGGGTTGGTGTCATAGCGGTACGGACGTCCCTTCTCCGGGTTGAACTTGATGTACATCGTGGCGTGGAAGCCTTGCTTGTCAGTCACGTTCTCCAGCTTTATCGCCTTACCCGCAGCGTAGTCGGCTTTCTGCTGGTCGGTGAAGTTCACACCGCTCCATTTGCTGATGGGGCGGATACTGCCATCAGCGTTCGTCCACGTGTTGCGGCGTTGCTCTTTCTGTGGGGCTGCGGAATTTTCCATGCCCTGAGCCTGTCCCTGCGTGGGATTGTTCTTGGCTTCCTGCATCTGGGCGGTACGGGGCGACCTGCCAGTTCCCGGTACGAACTCCACGCCTCGCTGCTCTACATTCACTTGAAGAGTGGTGACGAATTTCCTGCCGTCGTTGCGTTCGATGAGCTTGTCGCGCACGGGCAACCCGGCACGCAGCATATCCTGTTCCTGCTTGGTGATTTCCGTCTTTCCGATGCGCTCCGGTATGCGTACCTTGTTTGCAGGAATGTCCGTGATTTCATTCGTCTTGCGGTCTATGCTGATGAACGAGGGGATGATTTCACCCGTTTCTTTGTCCACGATGTCCACGACCCTGCCGAGGTTACCCGTTTCGCGCAGGTTCTTACGGTCTTCGTCGGAGAACTTGTGTTCCTTGTACTCGTCGAGTTTCTGCTCCTTGCGGATGAAGTGCGGCACGAGGCTGACATTGCCTTCACCGTCCTTCTTGAAGGAAAGGCGGGCATCCAGTTCAAAAGCCTCGCCGCCGAACTTGGGCGACACTTTCACCAAATCGGACTTGCCGTAGTTGAGCATCTTGTTCAGATCACCGGACTTTTCAAGGTCGTCACGTTTCACGCCCCATTTCTCTTCCAGCTCCTGCCAGTTGATTTTGCTCTCGTCAATGGGTTGGTAGCCACGTCTTCCCTGCGCCTGTTGTTGCGGGCTTTCCTGATTCTGTTCCTGCTTCTTTTCCATTTCTTCCTGTTTTTGGGTTTCTTTGGGTTGTCCTTCCTGTTTTTGTTCCGGCATCCCGGCGGTCTGTTCTTCCTTTACCTGCTTTTCGTAGCCGGAAGTGTCCACCTTGTGGGGCGCAAGCAGTTCTTTGTTGGCTTCGGGGTCTTTCAGCAGGTCTTTCATCACCTCCATCAGTTTGTCGGCTTGGTCTGCCGCGAAACGGTAGAAACCGAAGCGGCTGGGTTCCTTGCACTGCCGGAAGAAGTTTTTGAAGAAGTTGTCCAGCACGTCGCCGTGGCGGTCGAATTGCAGGAAACTCTGTGCGTTCTCCGCCTTTGCGGGGGTACGCTTGGGTGAGCCGTCGGCGTTAAGCCCGGCTACCACACTGATCTCGCCCGTCTTCTCGTCGCGGACTATCAGCACGTCTTTTTCTGTTGTTTTCTTTGCCATTTGAAAAATGTTTTAATGGGTTATTTATTAAAGAAATTATGGATACGCGCCTTGTAGAAGGCTATATCTTCCTTGCGGAAATCCTTTACGTGTTCGGAGAGGAATGTCAGTACGTCCTCCTCGCTGTAATAGGTCTTTTTGCCGAGCGTCTTGTAGGGCAATGCACCGATGCTGCGGTAGCGCTGCAGGGTACGCTTGCTTATCTGGAGCAGCATGCAGAGGTCTTGGTTGTCGAACATCCTGATACTTTCCATCGGGTTCGGGGCTTTGCCGGACGGTCGCAGGGAGAGCAGCAGCTCGTCCTGACGGTCGAGCCGTTCCATCAGCTTCTGCATCCAGTCCTCAAAATTGTTTCGTGTAAGCAGTTCCATATCTTATGTCCTCCTTCCTTTGGGTTTGCCGCCGCCCGTGCGCAGCGTGTGGTTGCGTTTCAGTTCCGTCAGTGTCGCTGCATCTTCTGCCACGGTGCAGTCTGCGAGCAGGCGGTCTATTTCCGACCGGCGGTAGCGGCATTTGCCGCGCAGCACGATATAGCCGATGCGCTGTTCGCTGCGCATACGTTGGAGGGTACGGGTACTCACGTTCAGCAGGTGCGCCGCCTCGCGGGTGGTGAGCAGCATGTCGGAAGACTCTCCCTTCCTCTCACCGGAAACGGCACGCACATAGACCGCTATCTCGGCTATCTGTTCCGTCAGGGCGGTGAAGGCGGAACTTTCAATCGTTATCACTTTCATATTTTGTCCTTTCTTTTGTTTCTCTGCGGCAAAATTCGGCAATAAACAAAAGGGGCTTTAACAACTCACTACGTGACTCACGTAAGATTTTCTTTGAAAGTGACTCCGTAACCCGGACAACCGGCACAACAAGCTGCCGTATAGCGGAAAACGGCACGCATTCAAGGCGGCTGCGTTACCTTTGCTGTAAATCATTAAATGTTTTGGTATATGGAAATCGTATCTATCGAGAAAAAGACCTTCGAGATGATGCTGGCGTCATTCAACGCCTTCTCGGAGAAAGTCGCCGCCCTCAGGCGCAAAAGCGACGGCGGGCGGCTGGAAAGGTGGCTCACGGGCGAGGAGGTCTGCGGGCAGTTGAGAATCAGCCCGCGCACGTTGCAGTCATTGCGTGACAGGCGGCTTATCGGCTACTCGCAGATAAACCGCAGGTTCTATTACAGGCCGGAGGAGGTCAGGCGGCTGATTCCGCTTATCGGCACGATCTATCCCGATGGAAAATGACTCTGTTTTTATTAACCACTTAATCCGATGTTATGATGAACGAGAACAACGAGGTTTTCACAATGGAGGACGAGCCGGTTGCCACCGCGATACAGAATATGCTCAAAGGCTCCAAATGGCTCTCCGCATTTTTGGAAAGTTACCGTCCGCCACTGGACGGGGAACATTACCTGACGGACAAGGAGGTGGCGGAAATGCTCCGGGTAAGCCGCCGCACCTTGCAGGAGTATCGCAACAACAGGATGCTGCCCTTTATCCTTCTGGCAGGTAAGGTGCTTTATCCCGAATCGGGACTGCGTGAACTGTTGGAGGCGAATTACCTCAAGCCGCAGGAATAAGGCGGTTGCATGAAAAAAAGGAAACGGACGGCACCCGATGGCGTTGTCCGTTTCCTTTTTCGTTGTCTGTATGCGTGTTCAGCAATATCCGGTTTTCCCGTTCTGTATGAACATCACGTATGCCTGCCTCTTTTCCTTTGAGAGTGCCTTTTCCACCAGACACATGCGGAACACGTGTGTATAGTAGGTATTCAGCCGGAAGGCTACTGGAATGATGATTTCAAGCGAGTAAACATCCGCGTACAGGCCGTTTTCAAGCTGTATGTAGCGGCATACCTCGTAGTCGTTCAGCACGTCCGACTTGCGGACGGCTTTGATGGCGGCGTTCACTGCCGGGACGGTGGCATGGAACTCTTCGGCGATTTCCCCGGCGGTCATCCATACCTCGTTACCGGTTACGCTGACCGTCTTGTCCTCTATAATGATTATGTCACGTTTCATGGCGTCTCTGTTTTAGATGGTACATCCTGCAAATTCCTCTATTTGGTTCAATCTTGCGGCAAGGTTCTCCATGTCTTGGTTGAGCTTCTCTTTGGTTATCTTCGCGTATATCTGCGTTGTCTTTATACTCTTGTGTCCCAGCATGGAACTGACTGTTTCGATGGGTACACCGTTGGAGAGGAACACCGTCGTGGCTGCCGTATGGCGGCTCTGATGCCACGTGATATGCTTGGTGATGCCGCAACGTTTGGCGACGGCACGGATTCCGGCAAGGCACGTGTTGTAGTGGGGAACAGGGAAAATCCTGCCGTTTTCGCACAGCCCGCGGTATTTGTCGATGATTTGTTTCGCAATGTCAAGCAGGCGGATGTTAGACACCACGCCCGTCTTCTGGCGGTTGATGTTTATCCACTCGTGTTCATCGAAGTAGGTGCGGATGTTCTCTTCCGTCAAATTGCGCATATCGGCGAATGACAAGCCCGTGAAGGCGCAGAACAGGTAGAGGTCGCGGTATAGTTCCTGTTTGGCGTTCTTCAGTTTACCTTCCATCAGCAGGCGGATTTCGTCTTTGGTCAGGAAACTGCGTGTCGTTTCCTCCTTCTTGATTTCATACTCCCTGAACGGGTCGCGTGTGAGCCATTCGTTGTTGATGGCGATGAACACCATCGTCCGAAGTGGGCATACATACAGCCACACGGTATTGGTGCAGCAGTGTTTGTCCGTGCGCAGAAACATCTCGAAGTCGGAAATGAAAGCGGGGGTAAGCTCTTTCAACGCGATGTCCTTCACGTGGTAACGGATGTTGAGAAACTCTTGCAGGTGCTTGTAAACGGTCTTGTACTTCAAAAGCGTGCCTTTGGCTTTCATGCCTGCTTCCACCTGCTTGGCATAGTCCTCGTTGTGTTGCTGGAACACCTGCATCAGCGTGTGATAGCGGTGTTCCAGTCCGAGAAAGGCGTTCTTCACCTTCTCTGCCGTGACGAAATTGTCACGCTCCATGATTTCCTGATAGTGCTTGTTGATGCGCACCCGCATCTTGTCAAGCATGCGGTTCGTTTCGAGTGCCGCCGTGCTTCTGCCCGTGACACGTCCCCCTTTGGTGTCCCACAACTTGGGATCGATGGTCAGTTTGCAACTGAATTGCGTCTGGCTGCCGTCCACCGTGATGCGTCCCATGACGGGAACCGTCCCGTCTTTTTTCACTACCTGACGTTTGAGGTAGTAAATAACTGAAAATGTACTCTTCATCGTCCTTAATTTTTTTTGTTCAAAATTAGTTGGTGAAGAGCCCTCCTCTGATACGCAAATTGCGGAAGAACGGCGCAATCTTTTTTCGTTACCGGATTTTTTGCGTGAGTTGTCAGTAACTCACTAATCCTTAAAGCCTTGTTTCGTTATTCGTGTCCATTTCGTCACCTATTGGGCGTGGTTACGAACAAGTAACGTAGCTCCGTCTTGATTTGGCTTCGGCGTGGATTGTAATGGCTCTCGGAATAATTGGCAGCATAAATGAAACCCCTGTAAATCAAATCCATTACCATATTCTTCCGCATTTCTCTTTTTTGTAGTAACTTTGCATTTTAAAACCAAGATATATATTTATGCCTCTGCACAATAAAAAAGATCACATGGACTGTGTATATTATGCGACGGATGAAAGCGCGTTGTTTCGACAATATCGTTTGTCCGATAGTACGGATATTTCGGATATAAACGAAAGTCATAGTGTGCTTCTTTATCTTGCGGAAGGTTGTCTCCAGATTACATTGGGAAATTTTACGTCGCGCACCATTGAACACGGTATGTTGGTGTTTCTGCCGAAAAATATAGGCTTCACCGGACAAACTATCGGTTCAAGTTATTTTATTGCCAGTTTTTTTGCTGGGCGATTGCCTCTTTGCAACAAATACGATTTAGTCGATCTGCAATACCAGGTGCGTCAGCGTAATGGTAGGCATCTTCCCCCCCCCTCCCGACAATTTCCGCAATTAGCAGTTTGTGAGGAACTTGTTGCTTTTTATTCTGATCTTTCCCACAATCTCGACGAAGGGCTAAACTGTCTTCATTTTCATCGGCTAAAACAAGAGGAATTGTGTATTCTTCTACGTGGTTATTATAGCCTGGAAGACCTTTATATATTATTGAAATCCGTTATTGGAAGCAGCGATAATTTTAAAGATTTTGTACTTGAAAATTATCAACATGTCAATGACGTGAGTGATTTTGCGTTGTTGGCTCATATGAGTGTACGCAATTTTCAGCGTAAATTCAAAGAAGAATTTAAGTGGCCGGTACGCGAGTGGCTCAACGAACGTCGTGCCGAACGTATCCTGCGTGATATTCGGAATACTGATAAAAGCATTGCGGAAATTGCTACAAGCTATGGTTTTGCCACTGCATCCTATTTCACGGTATTCTGCAAACAATATTTTGGTATGACACCTTCGGAATTGAGGCGGAGATCGAAACAGACAGCCACGAAATGTAGGGAGTAAAAATACAAAATGAGCGAATTCCTGTCAGCATTTCGCTTGAAGAATGATTCTGGAAGGTATGAAAAACAACTTTACAAGGTATGCGAATAAATAGATTGATGTTATTTATGTTACTGCTTGGGTATTGTCATATCGGTTGCGGGCAGGAACAAGTGTTGGTTGATACCCTGAACGTTCAGGTTTATTTCCGTCAGGGTTATTCGATTTTGGAATTTGATTATCGGGACAACGCAAAACGTTTGGCTGCTTTCGTGGACAGTGTTCGGACCTTGCAGGGGAGTGCCTCGTGTCGTGTGAAAACCTTCCGAATTGTGGGAACAGCCTCTCCGGAAGGCGTCAGCGTGTTAAACAAACGCTTATCGGAAAATCGAGCGAAGAACCTTGTAGCCTGGATTGAGGAGTATATTTCGCTTGAAGGAGCTACCCTCGACATTCAGGCTTTGGGTATCGACTGGGAAAGGTTGGAAAGACAGGTCGTAGCTTCGGACATGCCGTATCGAGACGAAGTGTTGGAAATTCTGCGCAATACCCCTGTCTGGGTAATTCGGGACGGTAAAGTCGTAGATAGCCGTAACAGGCAGTTGGGGATGCTTCGTGGCGGTCGCGCGTGGAGGTATATGGAGGAGTATTTCTTTCCTGAACTGCGGAGTGCCGGTGTGCGTTTGGTCTGCGAGATGGAATGTCCCGCATCCGCTTCGCAGCCGGAACCGGCGCCTCAACCTGAGCCTGAGCCTGAGCCTGAACCTGAACCTGAACCCGAACCCGAACCCGAATCCGAACCGGTCGTAGAATCAGCCTCCGTTCCCGTCGAAATTCCAGTGCAACCGGAATCGCCGGCCTGCAAGCCGTTCTACATGTCGCTGAAAACGAATCTGCTCTACGATGCGGCCTTGGTTTCTAACATCGGTGCAGAATTCTATCTCGGGAAGGGTTGGAGTGTCGGTGCCAACTGGATGTATGCTTGGTGGAACAGCAACAAACGTCATAATTACTGGCGCATCTACGGCGGCGAATTGGACATCCGAAAATATTTCGGGCGCCGTGCCCAGACCAAACCGCTTACGGGACACCACCTCGGCATCTACGGTCAGGCTTTCACCTACGACTTCGAGACCGGGCACAAAGGTTACATAGGCGGCAAGCCGGGCGGCACGTTGTGGGACAAACTTAACTATGCGATAGGTGTCGAGTACGGTTACTCGCTTCCCATTTCCCGTCGTTTAAACCTCGATTTCACGCTTGGCGTGGGTTACTGGGGTGGAGAGTACCACGAATATATTCCCTCCGACGGCCACTACGTATGGCAATCGACCAAGCAACGTCATTGGTTCGGGCCCACGAAGGCGGAGGTGTCGTTGATTTGGCTGATCGGTCGCGGGAACTACAATGAAAAGAAAGGAGGCAAACGATGAAAAAGTTGTTCATATATCTGTTTGCAGCGCTTGCAGTCGCTTCGTGCGAACATAAAGACTTGTGTTACGACCACTCGCATACGATCGACGTAGAGGTGGTTTTCGATTGGCGGAATGCTTCCGAGGCAGCTCCTGAATCTATGTCGCTCTACCTGTTCCCGACAAACGGAGGAGAGGCACTGCGCTATGAGTTCACCGATTGCGGGGGCGGTACGATCCGGGTGCCCGTCGGAAACTACGGGGCGCTCTGCCTGAATAGCGACACGGAGAATGTCACTTATCGCAATACGGATCAAAAGACGACTTTCGAAGTATCTACTCGTACGACCGATCTGTTGTCCGGCCTTTCCGCTTTGGGTGTGCGGTCCGACGGTGTTCCTCGTGCTGACGGTACGGAAACCGAGCGTGTGGCGTTACCCCCGGATGAGCTTTGGAGCGATTGTACGGAGGGGATCGAGTTGAAGCAGACGGCTGCGGCCCAGACGATCGTGCTTTATCCGGAGCTATCGGTTTGCAGATATACGGTCGAAATTCGCAATGCGGAGAATCTGAAATACGTATCGGGTATCAGCGGCTCGTTGTCGAGCCTGGCGGGAGGCTTGCTGCCGGGTGTAGGCTACGATGCGATCAGCGAGGAGTGCGTCACGATACCGTTTGACGCCGCCGTATCTGCCGACAAGACGCTCGTTACCGGGAGCTTGCTCGCTTTCGGACATTGTGCTGCGACTCAGAACGCACATCAACTGACCATCTATGCGGTTTTGGCGGACGAGAGCAAGTGGTATTACACCTATGACGTGACGGATCAAATCCATTCGGCTCCCGATCAGCGTAATGTGCATATCGTTTTGGACGGGCTTCCGTTGCCCAAACCTATCGTCAATGGCGGTGGTTTCCAGCCTTCGGTGGATGAGTGGCAAAGTGTGGATGTCGATATCGAGATGTAAAATGTTAATGATCTTCCCGATTTTATGGGGGGGGAATTTGCATAGATCAATGTTAAACCTTTTAATTAATTCACTGATGAAAAAACAATTATTTTTAGTGGTCGTGGCGGCTCTTGCCATGGCATCGTGCTCGAAGGACGAATCGACGGGCATCAACAATGGCAACGCGATCGATTTCCGTGCAGCCATGCAGACTCGTGCTTCGGAAACGACGATGGCTAACATCACGAACTTTTTCGTGACGGCACTCGACAAGAACAACGCCAACTATTTCTCCGATGCGGAGTTTACCAAAGATGGCGCTTTCTTCACTTCTACTCCGGCCTACTATTGGCCCAGCGACGGCAGCAACCTTTCGTTCTTCGCTTACTCTCCTTCGGCTGCGGACTTGGATGCTACCGTGACGATTAATTCGACGACCAAGACGCTCGCTGATTTCGAGCCCGCAACGACGATCGCCGACCAGAAGGATTTCATCACCGCCACTGCTACGGGCAGCAAAACCGATGAGGCGGCAGGTGTCGCCCTGACGTTCGGGCACCGACTTTCCCAGATCGAGATCAAGGCTAAAAACACGAACGACGGTTATGTTTATAAGGTTCAGGGCGTGCGTATCGGACAGCCGGTTTCGAAGGCGACGTTCGATTTCGGAACTACCTCCTGGCAGTTGGGATCGGTAAAGACTAATTATGAAGCGACCTATGCGGGTAGCGAAAAGACGCTGACCGGTACGGCCGCATCGATTATGGCGGTGGAAGACGACAATGCGATGCTCATTCCGCAGCAGCTTATAGCCTGGACTCCCGACACGGACAAGACCAATACCAACAAAGGTGCATATCTGGCCGTGAAGGTCAATATTACGACCAAGGACGGTGCCCGTGTCTATCCTTCTGTCGGCGAATATGACTGGGTCGCAGTAGCTGTCAATACCAAGTGGGAGCCCGGTCAGAAGTACGTTTATACGCTGGATTTCTCGAATGGTGCCGGTAAGGTCGATCCCGAAAAGCCCATGCCGGGTCCGACAGATCCGTTCAAACCGGGCGAGGATGTATTGGGCAGTGCCATTAAATTTACGGTTACGGTAACTCCGTGGACGCCGGCTTCGGAGGATGTTACGATGTAATCGATAAATTAGGATCGGGCGGGGTTGGACCGCAAAGACTTGCCGTATGTCCGAAGGTGTAGTGTACGGCAGGCGAGGGGAGGAAGGCCTCCGGCCCTCCTCTGTCCCTTCCCGATCACTTGAGGTAGCCGCAGAGCTACCGTTCGGCTCGGCCGAAAAACGCGTGAATTATATAATGTCAATGTAAATTATGAAACAGATTCTTGCAACTTTCCCGTTACGCAATTTTCTGCGGGTATTTGCTCTGGTGACAGCCGTGTCTGCGACCTCCTGTTCGAAAGACCCGGCAGTGGATGGAGAACTGCACGGTGATATGCTTCGTTTCGCAGTCGCCGAAGCGGACGGCTGGAATACGCAGTTGCGATGCGGTGCTGCCGGGTCGGAAGAGAAGAGCGCTGCCTCTCCGGAAAACGTCGCGGAAGTATTTTCGCTCCGGGGAGAAAACCCTGCGGACACGCTGTTCCTGCACGCCTCGGTCGCCGACGGAATCGCCGCACCGTACCCGAATGTGCAAACCGACCGATTGCAGACGCGTGCCACGCCCGTCGAAACGGGGACCTTTTACGATTCGTTCGGCGTATTGGCTTCGGTTTATACGGGGACTTGGAGCGAGGATTCCTGCTTGCCGGATTATATGTACGATGTCGAGGTGACCGAAGCATCGTCCTGGACGACCTCCTATTACTGGCCCGGTGCCGGACGCAACATCCGTTTCTTCGCTTACGCGCCCTATGGCGGCCAGGGGATCGTTCTTTCGGATAAGACGTCGGCCGGTACTCCGTCGATCACCTATACGGTCCCGACAGCCGTCGCCGACCAGCAGGATTTGCTGGTCGCTGCTACCTCCGGGATGGCCGGCAATACCGCTGCGGCGGCTCCGTTGAGTTTCGCTCACGCGCTCACTGCCGTACGCTTCACTACGGGCGACGATATGATGTCCGGGCGCATTACGAAAATCACGCTCAAGGGCGTTTACGGTTCCGGTTCGCATACGATGGGTTCCGATTCGTGGAATGGTTACGGCGCTACGACAGACTTTTCGCAGACACTTGCGGCTACTGTGGACGGGTCTGCGGACCAGGAGATCACTCCTGTCGCAGCGACCTTCATGATGTTGCCGCAGACGCTTCCGTCGGGCGCTTCGATCGAGGTCGTCTATACGGACGACCTGACTTCGACACAACGAACTTTAACCGCCTCTATCGCAGGCAGCCAATGGCCGATGGGCAGAACCGTCACTTACCGGATTTCGACGTCGAGCATCGTAATCACTCCGACTTTTACCGTGATGGCTCCGGCCGATTTTACCTATGCCGGAGGCAGCGAAAATTATTCGGTGACCAGCTATGCCGCCGTTTCCCGTCCGGGCGATGCTACGCGAACCGTTCCGGTGGCCTGGACCGCCGAATTTGTCGAGGATGACGGCAGCGGGGGCTACAACGTGATCGCCCGTCCGGAATGGCTCACAGCTTTTACCGCGAGCGGCAACGGCGGTACGTCGGCCACGTCGTTCTCGGCTACGATTGCGGCTCAAACGGGTGTCACTTCCAATTCGCATAACGAAACTTTGAAAATGGCAGCTTCTGTCAGCGGCACGTACGATCTTTCGACCTCCGGTGGCACGACCGCGATGCGGACCGCCAACTGTTACGTCATCAACGCCCGGGACAGTACTCCCTGCCGTTGGTCTATGGTAACGCTATCAAGGACGGCGGTACGAACGCTTCGGCCTACACTTCGCAGTCCAGCGGAACATACGTATTGAAGACCTTCGTAAACCATCTCGATGCGGCTATCACCGATCCCTATATCTATAACAATGCGGGGTGTACGCCCCTGGATGCCGTACTCGTTTGGCAGGACGAGGAAAATCTGGTGACGAATGTCCGGCTTTCGTCCGACAAGCACAGCCTGACCTTCGACGTGCCGCAAGCGACGATCAAGCAGGGCAACGCTATCGTGGCCGTGCGTGACACGGACAGCCGTATCATGTGGAGCTGGCATATCTGGGTGACGGACTACGAGCTGGGCAGCGATGTCAGGACCGTGACCAACTACCAGGGTATAGCGTATAAAATGATGCCGGTCAATATCGGCTGGTGCGATGCGGAAACCACCACCTACGACGCCCGCAGCGTGAAGGTTCGCTTCACGCAGGCGGAGACCGGTGCCATGCAGGTCATAACGCTCACCCAGGCATCGCATTCGGTCGTAAATTTCGGTAACCAGCCTTATTTCCAGTTCGGACGCAAGGACCCGATGTTGGCCGGTATTCGCAACGCTTCCGGCTCCACAGTCGATAAGGGCTGCTATTCCGACGGCTATGCGTTCGACAAATCGGGAACCGGCAAGGTCGCCATCGGCGTTTCCATCCAGCATCCGCATATATTCTACAATTACGGCAGTTCATCGATCTACGATTGGTGCGCCACGTCCTATTCCAATCTTTGGAGCGGCGACAATACGGTGACGACGGCTAACGACAATGCGGTGGTTAAGACGATTTACGATCCTTCGCCCGTCGGCTACCATCTGCCTTCGTCGAACGCCTTTACGGGCTTTACGTATAACGGCAGCAATGTTTTCGGGTCTTCTTACTTCGGCTCCCGATTCAATTCGCCCTATACCTCCACCACCGATTTTACCGATAATTTCGGTTGGGAGTTTTATTGTAACAAGATGACGGGCGAGGGGAGCTACGACACTGCGGGCGGTACGATCTTCTTTCCGGCTTCGGGCTATCGCAGCTACTCGGCGGGCACGGTGAACAACGTCGGCAGCCTCGGCTACTTCTGGTCGGCCGTGCCGTACTCGACGAGCTACGGCCGTAGCCTGAGCTTCCGCTCGTCGTACATCTACCCGCTGAGCATCAACTACCGCTCCGACGGCTTCGTGGTGCGTCCCGTCCAAGAATAGGCGCGAAGCGACCATCCGATTCATTGGATTGATTGGATTTATTCCCTGCGGCTTGCAGCCGCAGGGTTTTATCCTTCGGATCACGCTGCACCGCAGCAATATCACCTTTCTGCATGGGTTTACGATTGTGGAAAAACGGACGTTTCGGGGAGATGCTCCGATTTTGAAGATATGAAATGACGGGAAATCCGGACAGACCGGCTTTGCGGAGGCGCATCGATGCAGGCCGGCTCTTTTCGGGTTTCTTATTAAATCCCAGCGGTATCCGCCGGGATTTTCTTATGCAGGACGATGGGATCAAACAGGTGGGCCTTAAAATAATTCATATTATCGCTATTTGAATACCAATAGATAAATTACGCGATTCTTCTCAATAGAAATTTTTTGTAAGTTAAAATTTTCTTACATTTGTGATATAAAGATATGGATATTCAAATAGACTATACTTCAAAATTCATTTTTAGAATGATCCACTATTCCAATTTGGAATTCATTCTAAAACATGGATTGTACACTAAGAATAGTCGTATGAAAGATCCTGAATATATCAATATCGGGGATATTCAGTTAATCGAACAGCGACAAAATTTTCATGTTCGAATTGATCCTCCGGGCGGGGATTTAGGGGATTATATTCCGTTTTATTTCGGAGGCCATTCTCCGATGTTATTGAATATTAAAACAGGGTATCGGGGTATCCGAAAAAGACCGCAGGACGAATTGATTTATATCGTTTGTCGTATTAAGGATATTGTTGCGCAATGTCCTGCATGGTGCTTTACCGATGGACATGCAAAGAATAAACTTACTGAATTTTATAATGACATCAAGGATTTGACCCATGTGGATTGGGAAGTCGTCTGCACGCAATTTTGGGGGAATGATGAAGCCAATATGGATCGGATGCGGAGAAAACAGGCCGAATTTTTGGTGAAAGACTGTGTGCCGGTTTCGTGTGTCGCCGGAATTATTGTCAAAACGGCAGACCGTGAAGCATATGTAAAAACAATTTTATCTCGTTTATCCATTGAGATACCGATATACGTTGATAGCAAAAATAACTATTTTTATCCATGATACATTATGTGACAGGTAATTTGTTGGCTGCTTCCGACGAAGCTTTGATCAATACCGTTAATACCGTTGGTGTTATGGGTAAAGGAATCGCCTTGCAATTCAAGGATAGGTATCCTTATAATTTTCAAGTATATCAACAAGCGTGTAAAGAGGGCAGCATTTTCCCAGGCAAATTGTTGGTAACACGAGACAGTAACCTTTCGACCGATTCTAAATGGATAATTAATTTCCCGACGAAAAAGGACTGGAAGCATCGTTCCAAATATGAATATATTGAAGAAGGACTGAAAGATTTGGTGCGGGTTCTTGATCAATATAGGATAAAAAGTATCGCTATTCCTCCTCTTGGATGCGGCAACGGTGGATTGGATTGGAGCAAGGTGAAAGAGTTGATGGAAAAGTATCTCGGGGAATTAAATGTGGATATTCATATCTATCAGCCGAACGAAGCCGTCAGCGAATTGTTGAAGCAGGAAACGAATTGTCGGGAGGCAAAATTAACTCCGGCGAGAGCCATGTTGCTGTACGCTCTGTTTTATTATGAATCGTTAGGAGAAAACAGCAGTTTATTCGTCGCAAATAAATTAGCATATTTTATGCAATTGCTGGGTGAACCTTCATTTGGCAAACTGAAATTCGTTGCAGGACATTATGGCCCCTATTGCACTCAGGTCGGATATATTCTGCACGACATTAACGGGAAATATATCAAAGGTCTCGAACAGATGAAGATCGGAGCTTTCGATTCTTTGGAGTTGCAATATAGCACGATGAAGGAAGTTAGCGAATATGTGAAAACAAAGTTGAAGTCGGAACAGGTTGATCGTTTGAAATTATTGATAAAATTGATCTCTGGATTTCAATCGGCTTTGTCTCTGGAAATTCTCGCGTCTGTTGCGTATGTTCGGAAAGAAAATACTTATATTGACTTGGCGCAAACCATTACACAGATTCAAAATTGGTCTCCTCGAAAAAAACATTTGTTCAAAGAGAAGTATATTCAAATAGCTTATTCTTATTTAGAAGATTTTTCCAAAGGACGAGATTGTCTATTTAGGACTGTAAAGTAAAATAGCAAATTGACGTTTATGAATAAAGAATCCCGATAAGTATTTATCGGGATTCTTTTACTTGGTTTGTCCGATAATCTTTTAGCTGCAATGCACTCTATGCTCATAATTTTTCATAGTATTGCGGCCAACTTCCGAATCTGTTGCAATCGAGCCGTCAGTTTACTGTCTTTGCGAGCTGTTTGCATATTGTATCGAGTCTGCATATTGGTAAGCATTTCGGCTTCGATTCCCAATGCAGCCTCGAAATACAAGGCCATAGTTTCGGTTACAGGGCGTTTCGCGTTCAGAATTTCATTGAGCATCGTATAGGAAATACCTATCTGTTCGGCCAATTTTTTCTGCGAGATGCCTCTGTATTCGATCTCCTCCTTCAGTATTTCTCCCGGATGCGTAGGAGTGTATGGATAACCTAAATTTCCCATAGCAATTATTTATAGTGGTTCGACAACTCAATAATATTGCAAATCGTTATTTGCTCTTTCCCGTCGGCTTCGTGCGAAACCAAAAATTCAATCCGATACTGGTCATTCACTCTGATTGAGGAAATACCTTCTTTATTTCCAGTCAGTACCTCGTACCCCAATGAATGTAACTGATAAAGAGCTTCGATACAACTTGCATCGTTAAGAATATCTATACGTTGCTTGTAGCGTTTAACTATTGTCGGTTGGTAACGGTGTTTTCTATCTTTACACTTTCCTTCGTAGTATAATTCCGATAGATACTCTTTTTGGAATTTTACAATCATTATTGCTGATTTTTACATTGCAAAGATAGTGCTTATTTTCAAAAATTCGCTAAAAAAGTGAATTTATTTTTGGCAGATATGTTAATTGGCATCCATATACCGTTGCATCATGGCCATAGCGTTCGGGTCGGCGTTCTGTTGTGCCGCCTGTTGCAACTGCGTAAGGGCTTCGGGGTCGATTTGACCGGCTGCGGCCTGTTCGTTGAAAGACTTGACCTCGGCGAGTAGTTTGTCGGCCCCCGGCAGCGAGCAGTTATTGAGGAATATTTCGAGCGGTATGCGGCCGCTTTCGAGCAGTTTCATCAATAGGTCGTCGGTCATTTGCCGGAATACGGGCGTATCGTTCGATTTTGCGGCCGTGAGGTTAAAATCTTCGATTTTCTGCGCCATTTCCGGCTCGTAGAATTTCGCCATCTCTCCGGCGGTTTTACCATTGGTGCCGATGTATCGACGGGTCGTGTAGTATTGCATGAGGACTTTAAGCAGTTTTTCGTCGCGTTCCTCGCAGAACATATTGTAATTCTCGAACAGCACGACGAAATTCATCATCGAGTTTTGTGCTTGCTGGGCGTAGAGACTCGACGGCGTATTGGCTCGCGGAACTTGCCCCTGTACCGCTCCGTTCAGTCCGCTGATTTGCTGCATGATGTTCATTTCCTGCGCGAACATTTCCCATGCTCCGATATTGGTGCCGTTCATGGATATTTGCTTCGGGAGTTTGTCGTAGGCCCCTTTTTTGATAAGAATGACGCCGTTCGTTTTGACGTATTCGCGTGCGAAATCCTGAATGTCCATATCGTCGGGTATGCACTCCTGCGGAACCATCAACAGCCCTTTTGCCGAGGCTCCGATGATGAAATCCAAAAGGGTCAATAGCCGGTTGATATAGCGCTGAATGTCTATTACGTCCGATAATACGGCTTTGAACCGTCCGTCGATTACGGGCATGGCCGCAAGCACGTAGGGGTGTTCTTCGTGTGCATAGGGACTTTCGGTCTCTTTGATGCAGTAGCCGTTCGGCGTAAGGTATTTCACCCGCCAATAATATTCGTACTGTTCACGGGCGTAGATGAGTTTCACTGTGTCTGGGGCGATCCCTGCGGCCATACCTTGCTCGATGCGCGAGGCGTTGATCGCTTCGACTTCTTGCATCGTGAGTTCGGTGTATATCTCCTCCGTTCCGTCGGCGTAGTCATGTATGTATAGTACCCAGCGGCCGAGGCGTTCCCACACCTCGATAACGCGGTATTTGCCGAGGTCGTTCGTGTATAGGAAATTCAGATTTTGAAGCCGTGAGGCGTGATTTTCATAGAGGTTTTCCAGCTTTGTATGGTCGTGGCAGATGCCATAAATTTCGCGTAATGCCTGCACGTCTTCACGGCATGTGGCGAAGTTGCGCACCAAATCGTCGAACGTGTAGTCGTGCAGCTCTCCGATGCGGCGGATGTCTGTCAGTCGCGGATCTTCGATGTCGGCATTGAAAAATAGCCGGTTGATGTTCACGAGGTCGATTTTTCCGTCCGTGCGGTTCTTGGTACTCCAATAGCCGTAGCGTACCTTCGCGCAGGCTATCCCCGTCAGACAGAGTTCCTCAACAACGTTGATGTCTATTTTTCGGATTCTGTTGAGCTGGTGGCACGCTTGCAGGGCGTTGGTCAGCATTTCTCCGAGCGGCTGGTCGTCGCGACTGCGGGCATATACGACCGTTTGCGTGGGCGACGAAAGGAGTTGTCCGTGAATATTACGGATATATTGCTGGATATAGTTGTGTTTGAGCGGCACTTTCCCGCTGCGGGAGATCAGCGCATCTTCGCGGATCGTCCGGTGCGGATGGTCGGGGTCGGGTACCGTGTCGCTCCATTGGTCGCCGTTCTTGTATCGCAGATTCCGGGAGTGCTCTTTGCGCAGGTAGTCCATTGCGTCCCAATCCCGCGCACAACGCCACAGGAGCGTTAGATTGTCGTCGGCGTAGCGCATCGTGCCTTGCTCCCATTCGCGGCGTGTTCGAGCGACGCTTTTATCCGTTTGGGCCAACAGTTTCAACCGCCGGGTATCAATATTCCGTAACATGGTCGTCCTCGTTTAATGCGTTCATCATCGTTTCGTTCAATTCTTCTTGTAATCGGTCATAAGCTGCGGTATTGGGACGCGTATCGGCAAGTATCGCCCGCAGCTTGTTCACCGCCGTTTGGTGTGCCTTGAAAATTGCGATACGTTGCAGATTCCGTTGTACGGCAGGATCGGTGCGGTCGAGTGCCGGCCCCATGCGTTTATATTTGGCTTCGATATTCGTCAGACGGTCGCGGAGGGTGTAATACCGTTCGGCTGGATTTTCGGGGCGTGCCGTTCCATAGAAGCGATTTATTACGGGCAGATCGCGGCTGCTGATTTCTTCTCCGGTGAATAGCGCCTGCGAGGTGTGCACCATGTCTTTGATGAACTTACCCATTCCGCCGCCGTAATAGGTCAATACGTGTTCGACGTGCGAGGGGTTGTACTCGAAGATACCCCGCAGCAGCGGGTCGATTTCTCCGTTCTTGCGTAGTCCGGCCGGTGTGTTCTCATCGCCGCCGCCTAACCTGTTGATCCCTCGACAGAGGTAATAAATCGCTTTGTTTACGTTTCTCAGTCCCATTTCCGAGAGCGGATAGTTTGCCGTCGTCGAGTAGCTGCGGCGTCCGACAGGATAACCGAACGCATCCTCTCCGGCATACCAGATGTCGTACCACGGCGTCAAAGCCGTAGGAATCAGTACACGTGTCGCATCTCCTTTGGATGAGGGCGAAGCTACGGGCGAGAAGTCCTCATAGAGCATCGTAAGCATCATGCGTGCGGCATCTTCGGAGCCGAGTTTTCCTCGGTAAAGGTCATGCAAGGCAGTTCCTATGCCGAAGAAAGCCCGGAATCCCTGTGGAAGCGGAATCTTCAAGTAACCGCGCTTTCCCATGCCGGGGATGATGAGGTGGTTATGTCTTTCGTATTCCGTAACGGCCAGATCGCGGCCGTCGCCTCCGCTTCCGGCGAGGAAGAAATCAAGCAGCAGACTGTCGAGAAATCCAGCCGCCGTCAGCGTGGCAACAGCCTGTGCAAATCTTTTCCGGTTACGCATGGCGATTCGTGCGACCTGTGCCGCTCCCTGTACCGAAGCATTGAAAAAGACGTAGAACATGCCGAGCGGCCGGGTTGCCGTACCGCGACGGTTGAAATTCACCGTAACGTTTTTTGCATCGTCGATAGCCGTAAGGAGCGATTTTCCTTGTTCAAGCGATGTGGTGAAGGTCGCCAAACGGGATGTGTTTTCGGCAATGCGGGAGGCATTTTCCAGCGCGACGCCTATTGCTTGCATACCGCTTTTGCGGGCAGCATACGAGAGCCATACCCCGGCGCGTTCGCTGCGCTGCGTTGCTTTCAGCAGTTCACCTATACGCCCCGTGCGGAATGCAACGTAACGTTTGATCTCCTTTTCGGCCTCGGCGATGTCTTTACTATGTACGAACCCCGTTTCCCCGCCGTTTTCACGGAAATAGTCGTAAAGCGTGTCCATGACCCGTTCGCGGCCGAATTGCCGGATTAGTTCCTGCCGATCGGCGGTGTCGAGTACGTCGAGCGTCCCGGTTTCGGCGATGGTCAGCGGCTCGGCCTTGCCTCGCAGTTCGCGGGTGATTGCGGCCATACTTGCAGGGATGTTACGCACGAATCCTTCGAGATTCCCGCCTTTGTCGATGGCGTGTACCAGCGCGGCGTGCTGCACGTCGCGCAGGAAATTCGCTGCGACAAACGCCGGATTTCGGGAGGTAAAAGCTCTTGCCAGCCAGCGTGTCGCGTTCCCGACCGTATCATCCAGCCATTTTGGAATCGCCAGCCGGTTATACTGGTTGATCGCGTTCGCCACGGCGGGATCGGCGAAGGTTATCACATAACGGATACCGTTCACGTAACATTCCACATTGCGCTGTCGTTCGTAAGAATGTCCCAAGTGTCCTTCGTGCTCGAAACGACTGCCCGATTCGGCTTCGCGGACAATGTTGAACCGTTCGGTCTCCTCGATACGGTTATACAGGTAGTCGGCCAGTTCATCATCGTGTGCTTGAAGTGCCGCGTTCATCTCCTTTTTCAGCCGGGCGATCTCCTTACGTGCCGCCTTCGATAGTTCGATGTCCTCGACGGCGGGGTCTATGGTCGTCGTAACCCATCTGTTGCCGATGCCTTTTGCCAACCAGACCTTATCGACGCGGAACAAGTCTTCCGAATTGCGGCTGTTGTTCTGCACCAACCGTAAGGCCGACTGCCTCGCCCTGTTGGTTTTGGCGGCGATGATCGCTCCGATACCGATATTCACCATTTGAGCGATCGGATTGCGGGGCTTTGCGATACGTCCTTCGGCTTCGTGCAGCACTTTCCGTAAGGGGCGCGGCCCCGCACTGTCGTCGATGAAGTCGTACACGTCGGCCGCATCGAAAGCCACCGGCTCGCCTTTCTGGTCGCGGTAGTTGTAATCATAATCCCGTAAGGGTACATAGTAGTCCCAGCCGTGCCCCTTTATCAACTTGCGGTGTTCGGGGGCTAACATTCCGTCCTCGACGAGGATTTCCAGCACGCGGTCGTTAGCCGCATTGATTCGCTGCCATAATCGCTGTGTCGGAATCTCTCCGGCCCGGCGGCGGAAATCTGCGACGATACTTCGGGCCAGCGTTTCGTTCCACGCATCGCGCGGGTCGAGGGATAGGGCCGCAATCCCCGTTGCCTGCCGTTCGAGCGACGATTCGGCCGTGATGTAGTCGATGATGTGTGTTTCCGTCATGCCTGTTTCACGGGCTATGGCTGCGATTTGGTCGAGTATGGGGTCTAAATACTCTTTCGTGTATTTGTCGATTGCGACTTTGGCGATGCTTGTCAAGTGGTTCAAATGTTTGTGTATGTCCGTGAGGTCGTCGATGCTGCCTCCGCGCCGCACGACTTCTTCCTGTAATCTTTCGACGGGTAAAGTGCTATCTATGAACCGGAGTTGCTGACGGCTTTTCCAATTCCGCTTGTCGTAAATCACAGTCGGTTCGATTCCGGCCGGCGGAGCCATTTCGGGCTGTGCCCGTTTCTTTTTAAGCAATTCTTCGACATACTCGCTCGCATATTTGAAATTCTCCGGTAGAGGTCGTTCGCTTTTCATCGTGCGTCGCCGCAACGGAGTGCGGTAGTTGTCGGAGAGGACGAAATCGAGGTGTTTGCGCATGGAGCGCACGATTTGCTCTTTCGTCTCTTGGGGTAAGGTTTTCACCAGTTCGTCGATGATGCTGCGATAGCTTTCTTGATCGGTGAGCTTTTGGAGGTCGAATAATGCGAGGTATTTGCGCATGGCCTTCAAACGATCATTGCCCATGCGGTCAATGATGGCTCGGCCCATGTCATCAAGCAGTCCATATACACGCATAGCGAAGTCATCGGCATTATGTTCGCCGAGTAAAACTCCGGTGATATGATGCTCGCGGATGTAGCGTTCGATGCTATACCGTTCGATATTTTCAGGTGTAGCGTCGTCGAATATCGCACGGTAACGCACGTTTTCAGAACGACCGAAAAGCTGTTTACGGATGCGTCGTTCGGTCGCTGTTGCGGCGACGGCTTCGGCGGCCGTGCGTGTTTTTTGCAGGCGGTGTTTCGACAACCACAACAAATAAGCGATGTCGCGGTCGCCGATACGCAGCGGAAGTCGCAATATGTCGCGTAGCAGCGAGCGGATACGGCCGATGATCCGGGCAAAGCGGCTCGGCGTGATGTCGCCTTCCGCCAAATGTGCGAGGTATTCTTCCGTTGCCAGACGGCGGGTATTTGCCTGGCGGTGCTTGGCGCCGGAGGATTGGTGCTCCTGCTCGCGGGCAATGTCGGCCACACGGCTGCGCCCTTCGGTATCGAGACCATTGTAAACCTTATCGAGAAAGTCGCCGAAACGGTCGCCCATCAGCGAGCGTAAGCCCATGTGTCCGACAATTTCATGCAATACGGTCGCTTCGGCATCGGCGAGTGTCGTAATATTGGGCAGGACAATGAACGTTTGTCCCGTTTGCGGGTCGTAAAAACCTTTTGAGTGTCGTTTACGACGTTGCACGAGCGGGTCGGAATCGGTAATTGCATCGAGGTCGTCGATAATCTCGACCGGAGTGTTCAGCGTGCGGGCGATCCGGCGAACGCGGCGAGCCAACTCCGCATCGCTTGCCGGGGCGTCGGAACCGAACGGATTGCCACCGTCGCGGAAGCGGAGGCCGTTTCCTGCATTGTCGTCAATCAATTCGTCAGGGTCGATGTCTATGGTTGCGGTTCCGGACTTGTCGGTTTCCTCCTGTGCTTCGATCGCTGCCAGTTCCACTTTCATCTGCTCTTCCAGCTCGGCGATGCGTTCTTCTGCCGCCTCCAACTCTGCTTGTTTGGGAAATCCATTGCCGACCTGCGTCTGTAAATATTCGATGGCTTGTTGTGCCGTTTCCATTCCGAGCTGCCGCTTCTGTATTTCGGCGTCGTACTCCTCACCGGAGAGCACTTTTTCGACTTGGCTGATGACGTTAATCATCTTAGCTCCGGCTTCGCCTTGCAGGTCGCGCCATTCGTTGCATTGGTAATAAATCGTGCGGTTGATGCGCTCCTTTTCATTGGAAAGGTAATTCCGTCGTAAAACAATTATAATGTCGAACTCTTTGCCGTTGATTCCGATGCGGAGTGTCATGTCCGATTGTGTACGGTCGGGTGATTGGCGGAGGGCATCCGCTTCGGCTTCGATGCGTTTCGAGAGCGGAACGAACAGGTCTTCGATTTTTTCCGGCTCGGAGGCTTTGAGTTTTCCCACTTCCACCGATACCACTTTATCGTCCGGAAACAGGCTTCGCAGGAAATCTTTTTTCTTACGGATTTGAGCAATTATTTGCGGGGTTGTTTGAAGGACGTTTTGCAGTCGTTTGAGTTCATGTGCGACGTATATTTGATGTTGATTGTAGTAGTCGCGTGCGTTTCTCAGCTTGCGTAGTTTATTCTGTTCGAGCGACAGGGCGAGCGCCGCAGCGCTGCCGGAGAGTGAGGCCATCATCTGCCCGAAATTCGTGCTGTCGCTGCTGTCGGTTTCGGGTTCTTCGAGCGAGCGTTCCGTAACCTCGCCCTTCATTGCCTGCTTAATGAACGATTCCTTGATTTTCAGCCGTTGGTAGCCCGTAACATCAAGCGTTTGTTTTACTCCGAGGCGCAGAATACGCACGGGTTTGTCCATTTGCAGGTGCAGATTGCCCTGCCGCACAATGCGGCCGATGCGTTGCAGGTAGTCCATAGGACGTATGGGTACGTCCAGATTGACGAGCATGTGCAGACGCTCCTGCATATTTACTCCGATACCTAATTTCTCGGTCGTGCCGAGTACGATCCGTACTTCGCCGTTGTTTATTTGCTTGTAGAGCGCCTCGCGTTTCGCGTCCGTTATGTAGTCGTGGATGATAGCGACCTGCTGGGCCGGTATGCCGGCGTCGATGAATTTACGCTTCATATCCACGAAAAGATTGAAGCTGTGGTCGCGGCTTTGGTAGGCGTCGCAGAAAACAGCAACGGTGCCGTTGTAATCGGCCGTTGCTTTCAAATCTTCTACGACTTCGCGCACGGCATGATTGACTTTGCTGTTGGGATCGTCCGGTAGAGCGGGATTAACCAGCCGCACGTCGATTGCCGCACGTTTGGCCAGTCCGAACATGACCAGCGGGATATGGGAGTTACGACGTTTTTCCTTACCGGACATAGCGTCGTATTGAGTCAGTATTTCCCGTATGCTGCGCATGATTGCCCGCAGCGCAGGCGTTTGGTCGAGCAGTATATCCTTCGGTTTGCCTCCCTCAATGCGCGGCGTTCCTACACCTTCGCGCAGATCCGGTACATCCTCCGTGAGTACGGTGTGCGCGACTTTCTTCCAGATCGCCAGCAGTTCCGGCACGTTGGAGTAACTGGCGAAGCGTTCGACTACGCGGAATTTGCCGTTTGTGGCAAACTCGGCCGATTCCTCGATATTTCCGAAATTGTTCGCAAAGGAATCGAAATCGGCGATCTCGTACTGTTCAAGTTCGTGTTTGGGCAGCAGATAGCGCAGGAACGTCCACATCTCGGCCATTGTATTGGATATGGGTGTTCCGGTGGCGAATACGACGTTTTTGTTCTGTTTATTTGCCAGAATATAAGATGTTTTCAGCCTCATGCTCTGCGCCCGTTGCGACGCCGCAGGGTCTATACCTTTGATATTTTGCAGGTTGGTGGTAAAACCGAGCTTCTTGTAGGCATGTGCTTCATCTACCAGCAAAGCGTCGATTCCCAACTGTTCAAAGGTCATCGTCTCGTCCGTGCGGCGGTCGAGCAGACGTAATGCACGAGTACGGGCCTGTGCTTTGAGTTTTTCTTCCTCTTTGACTGTTTTATCCGTTATTTTCTTGTTTTCCAGTCCTTCGATCTGTTTCTTGATTGCATAAGCCTGCCGTTTGGCATTGTCCGGAGAATTGGCTTCGATTTCTTCGAGCTGTTGCATCTTCTCTGCGATCAGCGTGTCGATATATTCATTGACACGCTCCGGGGCATCCGGTATGGCATCCAGATAGCTGTGATAGAGTACGACAATATCCCAATCGTTATAGGCGATCTTTGCGAATAATTCCTGCCGCTGCGATGCCGTGAGGTCTTTTTCGGACGGAACGAGGACACGGGCGGCCGGATAGAGGGATTTTATTTCGGAGGCGAATTGGTTGAATGTCGAGCGTTGTACGACGATGCACGGCTTCTGGGCGATACCGAGCCGCCGCATCTCCATTGCCGTAGTTATGAGGGTCAGGGTTTTTCCCGTGCCGACTTCGTGTGCCAGCAGCGTTGCTCCTTGCAAACCTCGCATGACACCGATTTTCTGATGCTCGCGCGGCTTCTTCGTGTGTGTGGCGTTGGGAAAATAATCGAACGATGAAACGTCGATTTGTCTTTCGACGGTGCTGTTGAAGGTTCTGTTATATATTTCGACGAGCTTATCGGTCGTTGTTTTATCTTGTCCTTTAATCCATTGTTCGAATCGTTCTTCCAGCTCGGTCTGTTTCATGGCGGCCTGCGTCATCGCTTCGGGGTCTTTGACACGCTTTTCTTTCTGAGCCAAAGGGTCGTATTCGCTGCGACTGATGTAGGTCTGCGTCTTGTTCATCCGGTCGAGTGCGAGTTTGCTCCCCGGCGCTTGCGGAATCCCCATATTGGTATCGACCGTATTCCCTTCGTTCGAGATTTTGGCGATATACTTGTTGGCCGATGTTTTGGCGATATGGGCCGTTACGTTGAACGTCTCTTTGAAAAACTGTTCGTATAGGGCGATGGGTATCCATGTGCTGCCGAGCGATACTTTAATCAGCGGCAGCGGAATATCCATCGGAATAATTTTCACGAGCGCACGGATGTTGGCGTCGAACTGTCCGTTTTCATTGGCTTGCTCGGCCTGTTCGAGTTTCTCGCGGACATTTCCCGAGAGGTATTCGTTGCGCTCCTCATAAAGACCCGTTACCGGATTGACATAGATAAGTTCCTGTGCGAGCAGTTCTTTTTCTGTATCCTCTTGTGGTATGTGGAGCAATTCTGCGATATAGGGCATATCGAGCCGTCCGTAGCGGTAGAGCGATACGGCGATCGCGTCTTTCGGCGTGTCGGCTTTCAGTTCGCGTGTCGGTTCCAGCATCCGGCGAAAGAAGATGTCCGACCTTTGGATGTCATGTCGTTTCTTTCCGTCGGGAGTTACGATTTCCTTGTCGTTTTCGATGGCTGCGATGGAGGGAAAATCCACGTCGTCGCGCAGGAATGAAATACGCGTGTTTCTTGATAATGTCCCGTAACGACGGGTGAAGGTAGCGTAGGCGTCGTTAAGCTCGGCTCGCAGTTGCTCGATGTTCGGCAGATCATTGCGTTCGGCATCGAGCAGCTCTGTGATCGCACTTTTCAGCCGCAGGTAATCGCCTAACGCTTCGACTTTACTGCGGTTGCGGATTTTCAACGAGTTCCAGTCGGCGGGTACGGCTTGTCCGAACCGCACGATATATGGTTTTCCGTCGATGATCGTAAGTCCTCCCTCTTTTGTACTGTTGGGGGCCTCGACCGCTTGCGGTATTCGCTCCGTTGCGGGTGCCGGGGCCGATGTGTAGATATTTTCGGGGAGTGCGGATATGAAACTGTCGAGCGTGCGGGACTGGTCTATGTCGCTTGTGGGGACGCAGCGCTGTTCTGTGGGGCGTATTTCCACGCCACTTTCGAATCCGAAGCGCATCTGGCCGGCCATGAACTGCGGATTGTCGTGAAAATACTTGTTATAGTTCATGTGTGCCGTTGCTGCTTCGGTCTTTACCTTCCCGTTCGACAGTTTGATAATTCGTTCGTAGGGCGCCTCGCGTTCCGTAATGGTCGATTGCATATTTACGGCATAGGGTGCCGGCCCGGCTTCGTCGCGTTTGCGGACGATAATGATGTCGGCCGAGGTTTCGGTGCCGGCCGTATTTTTGAATGTACCGGTATTCAGACGGACTGCCCCGATGAAGTCTGCATTACCGTCGTTTACGACCCAATTCCGCAAATTTGCACTCCGATCGAGCGTTGCTGTCGAGGTAATGAATACGCCCAATCCGCCGGGTTTGAGCTTCCGGATGCTTTTGGCGATGAAATAGTCGTGAATCTCGAAACGTGAGGATAAATCGCGGTCGAACGTATCGTGTACTTTGAACGTTCCGAACGGTACATTGCTGATCACCAGCGAATAGCTGTTGTTAGGTATGCGCTGCTGCTCGAAACCTTCGATGTGGATATGCGCTTCGGGATAGAGCGCACGAAGGATGTGGCCGGACAGATCGTCGAGTTCGATTCCTGTCAAATCCGATTTCGACCGTATCGAAAGAGGCATCAGACCGAAAAAATGTCCGATGCCGGCCGATGGTTCGAGGATGCGGCCACCGTCGAATCCGAGGCGTTCCACCATATCCCATATCGACGATATGACTTCGGGTGGAGTATAAAATGCGGTGGTTGTGGATGCGCGTGCCGCTTCGTATTCATCGGCTGTCAGTAGTTCGCGCAGTTCGTTGTGGTAGGGATGGGCTATTTTGAAGATTGCTGGAATACCGCCCCAGCCGGAGAATTGCTCCAATACAGCTTTTTCTTCCGGGGTGGCTTCGCGGCCTTCGGCTTCGATTTCTTTAATGAGCCGGATTGCGGCGAGATTGGCTTTGATCTTGCCAACCTCGCCTCTCGGAGCGAGGTCGTGTCCTCGTTCGATTACATGGTTTTTGTACGAGGTGTTTTTTGCGACTTCGCTTTCTCCACCTTTTTCAACGTGGCGATGATCTCCCGCATCATTTTTTCGCTGATGGGTATTTGTTCCGGCTCCTCCGGACAGTAACACGGTCGGAGGAGTTGATAGTAATACTCGTCCACTACTACCGGATCTTCGTCCCGTTCGAGTGCTGCCTGCCGCCACCGCATCGCCCGTGTTACGGTCTGGTCTATCGAATCGAGCAATTCCGCCGGATTCTCCCGATACTGTTGCAACAGGCTTCTCGGCTGATAAAATGCCAGTTCCCAAAGCGCCGTCTTTGCGGCTTCCGTCTCCATAAGCGGGATAGTCTTTCTCGCTACTGTTTTCCCGTCGTTCATCGTTTCGTGTATTTTGATTCTCTTGTAATATATGGTCGAGCGTCTTGGCCGCTGTTATGTTGTCAAGATAAGCATTTAATTCTTTTTTTGCAAGTTCGGCCAGCTCGCCGACGGTAATATCTGCCGGGGCATAACGATTGTGTCCATTGGGTAAAAAGGTTTGTTCTTTGTTTCGCAGTCGCCATAATATTGGCTCTCCGAAGCCCATAATATCTTTTATTTTCAAGTTATTAGAATACCCGTATCGGTTGTCGTAGCTTTGTGGTGCGACGGGTACACTGACATAAATGCCCAAATCCGTTTCGGGTGCCCAAAGTGTAAACGAGCCGTCGCCGCCGGCCGGTGCTATATTGGTCTGGGCATAGATGGTTTTACCCTTGCGATCCGTTTCGTGCTCCCAGCCCAATTCATCGGCGAAAGCACGGCTGAATCGCTCCAAATCCTTGCGGAAGTTCTTTTCGGGGCGTAGATTGCCAGTCTCGTTTGTGTCTTTCTCGACAGCCCCCGTCATGTCGTATATTCCTGCCAATCGGTATTGTGCTCCCGTTCCTGTCGGCTGGGATGTTTTCTCGGCCTTGTCGAGATCGGCCATGTCGAACGCCTCCACCTGCTCGTAGCTGTCCATTTGCGCGGCATATTCCTCCATGCCGGGCATTTGGCGGGCGGCGGTGTAAATAGGTTTCAGATAGGGGCGGATCACGTCGCCCAGATCGGCGATCATCCGGCGGGAGAAGTCGGCGAATCGACGCGCTCCGGCCTCAACATGGTGAGCGGCCATTTGTGCACCTATGGAGAGTATTTCGGGGTCGAAGCCGGCGTTGAGTTGTCCGAGTTTCTCGCGCATCCGTCGTTTCAGTTCCTCGTATTGCTCAGTCGTTACCAATTTGTTCTGCGCCCCGTATTCGGGAGCTGTGCCGGCCGATGAAGCGGAATCGTCGGCTGTTTCCGATTGTTGTTTTTCCGCTGTCTGTCGGGCGTGTACCTCCTCTAATTCCGCATAGATGCTGTGTTGGAGCGGAAATACGGGTTTTCCTTCTTCTTGTTCTGCTGCCTTATTGATTTCCACCACTAACCGGATAGCGGCGTCTGCACTTTGTTCAGCCAATTTACGGATATGGTCGATGAATCGTTCGCGGGCTTCGTCATTTTGAACGATACTTTGTTTTTTATATCCCAGTCCCTCACGGGCCCTTGCCGAATAAAAACGGTACATATTATATGCCTTCGGAGAGTATGAATCTACCGGAACCAATGCCGCTTTATCAAATAGCGGATGTTGGATGGCGGGCTGTTCTTCCGATGTCGGGCGGGTGGCGTCGGATGTTGGTGCTGTCCCCCGAAATGCCTCGGCGTCTTCCGGGGTGTCGAATAGAAAACTGCGAGTGAAGGAGCTGTAATATCCGTCGTGTTCTTTGGCCCTCTTTTTCAAACTTTGAAATGCATTTCGTTCGATCCGTTCTGCCAATTTGACAGAGTAAAGAGTAGCGCCGGTCTTGGAGTGGCGGGTTTGTTCCGTAGGGCTGAAAAGTCCGGTTTCGGCCGATGTGTCGGATGTCGCGGTTTTCGTTCGATGCTGACTTTCGGCAAGGGTTGCCAGCTCCGCATGGATGCTGTGGCGAGGCGTAAGGATCGGTTTGCCCGCATATTTTTGAGCCGCAGCGTTGGCTTCCGCAACCAACTTGATTGCGGCGCGAACGTCTTTCTTGGCCAGCCGCCGCACGTCGCGGATGAATCCGGCTTTGATAAGGTCATTGTTCAGCACGCTGAAAACCTTATCGGGAAACGACGCGACGGCATGATGCAGGTATCTGTCGTATTCTTGGGTAATTGCAGGCGGAAACGTATCCTCGGCCGATGTGCTGTTTTGCGGGATTTCCTTTTGCCGTTCTTCTCGGAGCGGTAAAGTCCCCTGCGCATGATAAGCCTCCACCGCCTCGGCAATAACTTTGCTTTTCGAGGCTTCGGTACGGGCGATACGTTCCTGCAAACGGCCTATTTCCGCTTGCAGGGGAGCTAAAATGTCGTTGAGATTACGGTCGGAGAAATCGCGCGGCACGTCGAACAGATCGCCGTCGGAAGGTTCGTGAGACGGCCCGAACAACGTTGTTTGGTTATCCTCTTCGTAAGCGGTTCCGATATTGCGTTTTTCGGCAGCATAGCGGGTGCGAAGCGTGTGCAGTTCGGCCCTGTATTGGTCGAGACGGGCTTCGATCTCGGCGGCGGTCTCGGCCGCTATTCGTCGTTCGTCGTCGGTGAGGGGGCCGGATATTGCGTCCAGTCCGCCTCCATGTCGAACTGCGGCCGACCCGCCGCCCTGTTGTCCGAGATACGCATCATCACCTGCTGGGGCGTTACGTTGTTCTCCATCGACAGTCTCGCTACGATCGTTGCCAGTCGCTCCAAACGCTGAGGTGTCAATCCCGTTTCCGTTTTCGGTTTCGTCGTCATAATTTGCTGGATTGGGAGGTGCTGTCTCTGTCGCTTCAAAGTTAGTGTTTTTTGAAGATTCGGACGCATCCTCAATGAATAAATTATCTATTTCTGCCCATTGATCCTGCGACGTCTGTCCGGCCCATTGTGCGAAGGCGTCGTCATATAATAATTCCGTGCGGACGCGCTCCTGTTCGGCTTCATACTCCTGCATCCGGGCGTAATCCTCTTCGTCCATATCGTCGTATGGATTCGGAGTGTCGTTGTGCAACCTTACGGCAGCGTTGTAAGCCTGTCGTGGCGAATGTATTCGGGAGAGTACTTCCAGCACGGCATCTTTGATCGTCTTGTCGTCCATGTCCCAATGTGCCTGCTCCGTATTCCCGCCGCCGTATTGGAAATAAAGCCGCTCGGCGTATTGTTCGGGAGTGATACCGTCCGAAGATAGGATGCTGAACCGCGAGCGGCGTTCGTTTTCATTGCCCGTAAATCCGAGTTCTCGGGCCAACCCCCGACGATTGCCGCTGTCTTTCCATGCGAACCTCAACCCGCTGGCGATGTCGCGCAGGATCACGTCCTCGATAGATACGAAATCACCTAACTCGGCCGCAGATTGGGTGTAGGGTGTCGTTCGCTCTTTGCGGATTCGGGGTATTTCTGTGCGGGCGGGTGCCGCCGGGGGCGGCACGGCCGGGACCGGTGTCGGGTGCTCTTCAACGGGAACCGTTGCCGTGGCGTGCTGCTGTAAAAACTGCAAGGCGTCCGAATACATTTGCCGTTGTCCGGCATCGGCCGCTCCGTCGAGCATACGTTGTATGATTCGTTGTGCATCCTGCTCTCCTGCGGCTGCCCGAATCGCCTCGGCGAGTTGCCGGGCGATCGGTTCATTGTTCGTCGTGTCGGTATCCGTGGCTTCATTGTGCTGCGCAGGTGCGATGGCGGTGGTCGTTTCGGTCGGTGGTGGTGCCTCGGATTTCGGGGTGAGCGCATGGGCCGGTGTAAGGACGAATTGTCCGGTATCCAACTGTACGACGTAACTGCCGCCTTGCTTCCCTGTGATGCGCCCTTGTACCCCGTCTGCGGTAATTACTTCGTCGCCGTTGGCGTATTGTACGGCTTCGGGGGTAACGATTCGTGCGACTTCCTCTGGGGCAATGCCCGCTTCGGTGCCGGTTTCCATGTCGTATTGTTCCTGCTTGGCCCGATTCTCAGCTTCGGCCTGCTGTTCGATGATTTGAGCCTGCCGTGCTGAAAATTCCGCCAGCGGCGTTCGTTCGATATGTTCGAGTTCCGTCCGGTCGATCTGTCCGGGCTGGCCGGTTTCGGGGTCGAGGACGAATAAGGTTCCGTCCGTAGCCGCTTCGTCGGTGTCGCCCGAAAGTACGACATAGGTTTTCCCGTCCGCACGTCGGGCCGTTATGATTTCTTCGGTCGCCGTTTTGCCGTCAAGTCCTTTGTAGGCCCACCGCTCGGCGGTTTGTACGGCGGTATGGAGCGCTTCGCCCTCGGCATCGCCCGTCTCCATGCCGTCGAGAATCTGTCGTTGGAGTCGGAAGCGGGCATAGTCGGCGGCATGTGCGGCGTCCATTTTCCCGATATTGGCCGCCTGCCAGTCGATCGCGGCCATCGCCTGCGCCTGCTGGCTCATCGTCGGCTTGTGCATCGCTTCGAAAACCTGTTTGCGCAGTTCTTCATTTTCGATTTTGGCGAGCGCTTTTTTCTCCTCGGTTTGCAGGACGTGTGTTTTGTGGACGTATGCTGCGACGTTCGGCAGTTCCAACGCAGAGAACCCCGCTCCCATGAGCGACGTGGTGAGAAACGTCGTCCAAAGGTTTTCACCCGAAAGATTCTCCCGCCATTGTTCGTGCTCTCCGGTCAGAAGGGGCGACAGGATGCCTCCGGCGACCTCTTCCAACCATTCATCGACCGGGCCGTTCCATAGAGTTCGATTACGGAAGTCGGTAAGATACCTGCTCCGAGAATATCCCGGCAATAGCTTGTCGAACGACAGTTTTACGCCCATACGCCGGCCGAGCTGCTCGACTGGCCATTTCAGTACTTTCTGTACGCCTTTGCCGAGTTCTCCGCCGATATGCTCGGTAAACACGTCTGTAAACGAATCGGCGGCCGCCTTATACATGAGTTCGTACTTCGGCACGGGATGTTCTGTAACCGTCCCGTTTTCTGCCACTGTGTATTGTTGTTGCGCCCGCTGGTGGTAGTTGGTGTAGGTTCCGGCCTGTAAAGGCGTCATAGCGGCTGCGCTGACGGTATATTCACCCAATTTACGCAGGCCCCGCCCTACAAGGTTTTTCGCTTCTTTTTTGATAAGGGCACGTCCGACGGTTTTTGCGGCTCCGCTGCCCAAACCGCTCGTTGTGGCAAAGCCGGCCATGTAGGGCAGCGATGCCGCGACGCCGCTGCCGACTTTCGCGCCGGTGGTGGGGCCGCCTCGCCGGGCGATATACTCGTTTATTAACCCTGATGTGCGGAACAATTCGACTATATCTTTTTCGGTCGGGGTCAGCCGTTCGCTTCGGGCCGCTTTTTTCAGCGCCCGTGTCGTTACGATGTTTTCGGCCAGCTCGCGGGTTCCGAGCGAGGCAAAGTCCGCCAACGTCTGCCAGTCGAAAATTTCACGTGTAAGTCCCGATGTGCCGTCTCCGGCCTGTTTGTCCTTTTCTGTTTTCTGATTGAGGATTTTCAAGGCCCGCTCTGCGGCCTGCATGAGCTGCGTATCTTCACCGCCGAGAGCCGACGGGCTGCGTAGCATTTGCGATTTTGCATAAGAAGCCCATGCCTGTTGCCACAAGGACGCATTGTCCGTACCCTTATCCATGCGTGCCAACGTCTCCTGTCGTCGGGCGTCGGCTCGTTGGCGGGCACGGTCGTAGATCGCTTCGATATGTTCCGTGAGGCCCTCTTTGATTTGCCGCTCGTAATCCTCTTCGGACATGTTCGGAGCCGGTTTTGGAAGTGCATACGATGCAGATATATCGGGTGCTTCGCCCGATTCGGATTCGGCGGTCAGAGCGGATGGTACCGAGGCGTCGGCTCCACGTCTGCGGGTCTTTTGTAGGCCGGATATGGCGTTGAGCTGCCGAAGCTGTTCGGGGGTGAGTTCGGGAAGTGAGTTATTCATAATTCAGATAGTAATCCATGATCTGTTGGTCGGAGAAACCGGCTTCGCGCATCTGTTCGGCCTGTCCTGTTTCAAGCAGATTCAGTGTTTCGGGGGAGTATGGCCCGGTAATATAGCGTTTCGGCTGCCGGAACAGCAGCCCTATATCGGCGGGTGGTTTCGAGGGCTCCTGTTCGCCCGTGAGTTTCAGATAAACTGTGCGTAAAAGCTGTGCTTTCTGTGCCGGTTTGAGCTTGCCATACGAGAACTGCGGGACTTTTTCGCCTGTGTAGGCCGGTTTCTTGGTCGGGCTTCCATCTTCGGGAATGATGCCCATATCACGGCCTTTCTCGTAAAGCAGACTTTCCTGTGCCGGCGAGAGGCTTACGACGGTCTTTTCGTCGCGGTCGAGAAACTGGACGACGGCTTTGTCGGCGGCTGCGGCTCGCGTGCGGGCCACTTTGAGGTTATTTTCACCCCGTATTTTTTCGATTTCTTTCTTGTCCCGGAGATCCTCGGCCCGTTTTTGTTTCTCTTGCTGGGCTTTCCACATATATCCCAGCAAGGCGTCGTATTGTTTCTGCGCGAGGTTATAGGCTTGGCCGGCGGCCGAGGCTTCCATGTTCGCGGCCTGCTGCTCGCCTTCCTGTTGTCCCATGAGGGCACGGAGTTTCAGTTGTCGGTATTCGCGGTTTTGGCTGTCGTATAATTTTTCCCACTCATTGATCCGGTCGAGCATTCGCAGCGGAGCATCGGTACCGGTTTTCGGCACATAACCTTCCGTTGCCATACCGACGATTCCCGTACCGAGGGCCGTAAGCATATTGCTCCATGCCGCGATCTTTGCGGCTGTTTCGGCGCGTTTGATGCGTGCGGGATCGGCTTCCGGCTTCATCGTCTCGATGTAGGCGAGAATCGGATTTTGGCCGCTGCGGTATAGTTCTGCGGCCCGTTGCTGTTTTTGCTCCCATACGGCTTTCTGTTCCTCGGCACGCTGCTGCCGCCGTTGCAGTTCATCCGCAAAGGAGAAAATGGCTTTTGTCGGTTGCTCTTGCGGTTCCATATCGCTAATTGTTGCCCGTGATTCCGGCAAGTCCCGATTTGCCGAACCCTCCTAAGCCATAGAGCATGGCGAGTTGCCCGAACGCATCGCCTACGCCGCTGACCATGTTTTGCATACCGCTGATTTTGCCCGATTCGGCTTCGTAGCGGGCATTGTCGAGGTTGTCGAGGCGGGCTTGATATTGTTGTTGTATCTGGTCTTTGTGCTGTTCGCCCAATCCGGCGATTTGGGCGACGACCTGCGAATAGTTCTTGTTGAGCTTGCCGGCAGCGGCGACTTTCGCTTCATCCGTCGCTCCGCTCTTGATGGCGTTTGTATTGAGCGCTTTGAGTTCATCCTCGTTATAGTCCCGAATACGTTTGAGCATCGCCCGCGAATCGGCACGGTCGAGGTACGGTTGGTTCATTTCCGATTGATACCATTCGTCGAGCCGTCGCCGACGGTCTTCGAGTATTTGGTCGGCCTTCTTGCGGCGTTTATTGGCCGAAACGCCGCCTGCGATGGAGGAGAGAGCCGAAATTCCGGCTCCTATGGCTAATGCAACGGGAAACATGATTGTCTAATCTTTATCACTTTGTAAAATTAGCGGCCGCAGGTGAGAAAATATCCTTATTTTTGATCGGAATATATCAATAAATCAGATACTTAATGTCTCGAAAGACCCTTCAAGACGACGAAAAGAATGCAGTCTGCGTGAGATACGCGCAGACGGGAAGTCTGCGGGCCGTAGCCTCCGAATACGGCATCAGTCCCATGCGTGTAAAGCGTTTGTGGGAGGCGTTGGGCGAGCAGCAGCAACAAGTGCTGCGGGCATCGGTCGAGGATTTGAGGCAGGAGGTCGAGACAACGATCGTCCGCAGCGAGCTGACAGGCGACTATCTTGAACGGGTAATTAAGGCGCGGGATGCGGCTATTGCCGAATTATGGGCGCGTCTGTCGGACGCGAAGCTGCGCAGGGCCATGTCCGATAAAAATCTGATCGCAGCCTGCAAAACGTTGTATGATATGAGTAGCGGGGCCGAAAAGCGACAGTCCGAACCGAACGACTTGTTCATGGTATTGAACCAGCGTATTCACAACGAAATCAATCACAACTATTACATACAAGAGCATGGAACGACAGAGGCAGACGGTTCCGATAGCGGGAATTAACCGTGCGGAAAATGATTTGACGGTGCAGGACGGCTGTTGCGAAACCCTGCACAACCTGCGATATGACGCGGGGGCATGGCGGAATGTCGAGACTTTCCGGCCGGTGGCGGAAATAACCGATTTCGGAGGTTTTACGTTGTTGTATAAGCATCCCGCGACGGCCGATGACCTCTATATCGCCTCGGACGAAAGCGGCACGATTCACGAGGTGTGCGTGTCGGGCGGGCGGCTGTCCTCGACACAGGTGATTATGCGCGGGGTGTCGGAGCTGCGGCAGACTTTTTCGTTCGGGAATGTCTTGGTGTTTATTACCGACGGTCGGGAGCTATATTACGTCCTTTACGGTAATGAATATGTCGCTTTCGATATGCCGGAACCGCCGGATATAAGCGAATCGAAAGAAAATAGATCGCGCTTCAAGACCGATTTTTATGCAGCGATACATCATGATTTCGGGAGTGTCACGTATGATTACGTCGCCGGTGACGACTTGGCACGCATGGATAATATCGCTCCGGACGGCGGGTATTTCTTTACACGCATCACTGATAAGAAAAACAAAACATTGCTGCTTCCTGCCGTGGATGGCGAATACTGGCTCGGAGCCATAGCCGTAATGGTCGCCTATCGCATGATGGATGGTGCTACGGTGGCGAACTCGGAACTGATGATCTTCGCCTCGGACGGCGGAGAGAGCGAGGACGGTCAGTACGTCGATTATGTGGCGGACGGAATGCCGTCGAAAGTCCCGGAAAGTATCAGATACGGGGTTTTCATCGGGACGAAATACAAGCACACGACCTGCACCAATAATTTTTATATCCAGCCTCAAATCGTTATCAATATTCCGGAAGGGATAGATACGCGCATCATCGAGAGCGTGGCTATCTATTCCACTCGGATTATTCCTGTGTACGATTTCGAACAGACATGGAACGGCAAATGGAGCCTGTCGGATCGGGGGAGCGGAGATGACAACAGTTACATGTGGGCTGCGGATTTCAGAAAACTGTTTACAAAGGACGTGGACTTGTTGCAGGAACCTCTGTATCGGATTAAAGAGATTGAAGTGCGCGATTTTGTCAAGAACAGCCATAAAGAGGCACTCACCTATACGCTTCTGAAAAATGCGGAGAGCCAGCCGGTTTTCGAGCCTACGCAATCGCTCCACACGCAGGTTGCAGGGTGTTACTACGAATATAACGGGCGGTTGCACAAGGGAAATATCCGTACCCGCCTTTTTGCCGGTTATTCCCGCTTTTGTTTGGGTGAGACGGAAGAGGGGATAACGACGAAGTTGATTTGCCGGTTGGATATAGACAATACCAGCAAGCAAGTGTGTCGTTCTGTACCAGCGTTCCGGCCGACGAAAATCCGCAGGGTCGCATCATACCCCGATTATCGGGCCGTCCAGTTTGCCGTTATGGTCGATGACCCCGGCTCTTATGGCGGAAAATGTCTGCTGAATGTCAAGCTCGATGCCTGCGAGGGTAATAATTATGCTTATGCCGTCGGCACTCCATCCGGCAATGCAAAATACCCGTGTATTAAAATGTCCGAATCCCCCGTAGAGTATGAACAGACGAACGACGACGATACTTATATCGAGACGAACCGCGTACAAGTATCTGCGACGAACAACCTGTTTTCCCTGCCTTTTGCCAATTCGTACCGTTTCGGAGTAAGCGAGGAGCGGATCATCGCCATTGCGACGGTGGTGGATGAGCTTTCCGCAACCCGTTTCGGCGCTTTCCCGCTCTACGTCTTTACGGATCGGGGCGTGTGGTCGCTGGAAAGCGGAACAGGCGAGGTGCTCTATTCCAATATTCTGCCTGTCAATCACGACCAGATTATCAATCCGAACACCTGCACGGCGTTGGAAACGGTGTTTTATATCACCTCACGGGGCGTACATAACCTCCGAGGACGTTCCTCGCAGCTTATTTCCCGGCAGATCGAGCGATACACCGGAGAGCTGACCGAATATTTGAAAACGGCGCAGATCTGCTTTCAGTTCAAATACGGGGATTTGATCGTCTATAACCCCGAATATCCGTATGCCTATGTTTATTCGCTGGCCTCCGGCTTCTGGTCGTCGCGCGATATGACCGGACGGATACTTAATAACGGGCAGATCATTATGCGCGGCGCGATCGCCTTACTTGGCGACGAAACGATGTCCTGTTCCGTCGATTGCCGCATCGTAACGCGCCCCTTGAAATTCGGAACGACCGATTTCAAACGCCTCGAAACAGCCGTAGTGCGCATCATGTCGCAGGACTGTTTCGTGCATGTGATCGCCGAAGGGTCGAACGACTGCCGTACATGGATAACCTTGCGCGACGTTTGGTGTCGTGTCGGCGATATGGACGCACGCTTTCGGCGTACTTCTACGTCGTTCAAATTCCTGCGGTTCAAACTGCATCTGACGGCCAACGAGCGGTTGTCGATGACCGGTGTGGATGTCGAGTGGTATCCTCGCTTTACGAAACGGTTGCGGTAGGGGCGTTACATTCCGTTACAAAACGTGACGAATCGCACTGCGCCCGATCGGAAATTATTTGTCAAAATTTTCGTTTGTGTCTGAAAAAATGTTTTTTTGTGTAAAATCTTAGAGTATGGACGAAAAATTCGCGGCGCTGAAAAAGTATAATTTCTGGGATGGCAATATTCCGGCTTTGGGATATTTGCGAAAGCATTATACGGATAAGATTGCCGATTATGTCGGCAATAAGCTACTGACGGCATTTTTTAGAGTCTAAAATGCCGACAAGGTTGTATGGTTGCAACCTTTTTTACTGCATTAACTCAACAACATCTTCCGGTAACATTATATCACCATTATCCTCCTTCGGAGTATTTTTAAGAAACGACATCGGAACGATGGTGTAGTTCTTGGCAAATGGCAATAGATTAGCTTTGCGAAGAAGTTCGGCTGTCAGTTGTTTACTATTCTCTTGGGTTGTCCATTTGCATTCGCCAACCAACAGATATTTTTTATCGAGCGATTCTGCCATCACATCAAATTCGACTTGTTCCGGCTTCTTGTCCTCATTGAGAACAGAACCCCACCAGCGTTTTGCCTTGCCATAAATCACTCCATTGACAATATTTCCTGTAACCGCATCCCGGCACAGTTTTTCCCATTGCATACTCACATACTCTGAGAAATGGGCGTTCAAAGCCTGTTCTATTGGCAAACGACGATCAAGTTCGATGAACGAACGATTAGGAACAACAAACTGATAGTAGAATGCCATAAACGGATCGGCTATCTTATAGAGGCTCTTTTTTGCATTCTTTTCATCAACCCCGAACGGAACATCTTTTTCCAAGAATCCGAGATCGACGAGTTTCTTCAATGGACGCGACAGATTGGTTGCAGGTTCGTTGCATCGTGCGGCAATCTCGGAAAGCCGGTTTGCACCGGTACCGATATAAGACATTATCGTCGAAGTCTTGACAATATCCTTCACATCATCCTGAAAGAGTTTTACCGGCTCCTCGTAAAGTGTTCCATTCACAGAAAGGATATTGTGCCATAAGGCATCAGCAAGTGAACTTCTGTTTTCCCTCAGTTCCCAATAACGCGGTACACCGCCCCATACTGCATACTCTTCAATGGCATTCATCGCATCAAGACTCAAAGCCTCCTGAATATACGGTAAACGTATTGGCGTAAGTCTCATTATCTCATCAGCACGACCATAGAGAGGCGCAGTAGAATCAAGGAACAGTCCATACATCATATTTTGTGATGAACCGCAAAGCACCAGGTTATACTTCAACTGCTTCTCATCAACAAGTTTCTGCAATACAGACGGCAGTTCCGGAGATTGTTCCACAAGATACGGAAACTCATCCAAGCATAGAGAGAAACGTTTGTTTGTCCGATAATTGACCGCACGAAACATGGATTCCCAATCCGGATATGTCAGTTTGTCGAAATCCGGGAATACTTGTGCTATCACTTTGGCGAGCAATGTCCTCTGATGCTGTCCTTCTGAACGGTCTGCAAGGAAGTAAATATCATTGTCCGACAACACCCTTTTGATAAGCGTTGATTTACCCAATCGTCTGCGACCGTACACTACGACTAACGAGGACTCCTCTCTCGCAAGAGCATCTTTCAGTCGTGCAGCTTCATCTATTCTATCAACAAATTTCATACGCCTTATTTATTATGCAATGCAAACATAATGATTTTGCGGCATAATGCAAATTTTCAAGACTTGTTTTTTATCTTCGCAGAACTATTTATGTATAGGAGAACATACGCTCTGTCCCTTTTTCAAGGCGCGTTTCTTTGGCTTCAAACTATTGATATGGATGCGTTTGATAATAATGTCGTAGAATCTTACAAAATGTCGAAATCTATTTTTTGTTGCAACCTCAGCGTGGAGAAATATTGGTCGGCCGGAAGATTCGATACCCACCAATCGAAAATCTCGTCGGTCGTGGCGTGGAAACGTTCCATGTAGCCGTTCGTGTCGATCAGATATTGAATACTGCGTTTTATGGCCCGTTCTACGCCGGGATAACGGCGGCGGTCTCTTGCTTTGTTTTTAACCGACGACATCGGACAGAAGATACAGCCGATACGTTGGTATCCCTCGTCGTATAACCGGCAATAGGGTAAGTTATTACCCCGAATGAAATTCCATACATCGGAATCCTGCCAGCGGTAAATTGGCGAGAGCATGATTTTATCTTTGCCTCCCACACACGCGAAATCCCGCTCTTTATTGCGGTTGAATTGGTCGAAGCTGCCGGAAAAGCGATGATTGCCGATTTGCACCTCGTTCCGCGCTGCTCGGCGTGGACTTTCAGCGGCTCGGATACCCAGCAGAGTTACGGTTCCGCCTCCGGCCTGTTCTTTCAAATAGGCGCAACAATAGCGCTTGGTGCGTATCGGCAGCATTTTTTTCTTCTCGATCAACTTGTAAATGTTGATTTCGGGACGATGTAATACGACATCGGGATATTGTGAGCGGACGAAACGCATCAGTTCCGGCGGGTCGATGGTCGTAATTTGCATGTGGGCCTTGAATTTCACTCCGGCCATCTTTGCGAGATGATATAATGCCACGCTGTCTTTCCCTCCCGAAAAAGCCAAGTGATACCCATCCGGCGACATACGCAGGGCCAACGTTTCTGCACGTCGTAGGAGTGCTATCGAGTAAGCGATTTTATGTTCGAGTGCTCCCATGTGCTCGTGGGGTTAAAACACCCTGCCGCGCATAGCAGGGCCACGGCATCAGCCGTTCTTTTCTACAAGTTTTTTGAAATGAGGATAAGGCCGGAACTGCGGTACTCGTTTAGCCGGAATCGACAACTGTTCGCCTTTGGTAATGTTCCGTCCGACTTTCGCCCGGCGTAGCCGGCTCTGGAAAACTCCGAACCCTCGTAAATAAACGCTATCGCCGGCAGCGACGTTTCTCTTAACGAGTTTCATCAAATCTTCCACGACAGACAGAACTTCCTGTGCGCTCATGCCTCGCTTCTCCGCGATCTGATCTACTAATTCTTTTTTCGTCATAGGTTTGTAAATAAATTGATTACGGCACTATTGCCTTATTTTATGTGCTGTTTGTGTCTTAAAACGACATCCATTCGGGCAAAAGAATTGAAGGTGGCGATCGCGCTGGTGTGGGTGGCCAGTACATCCCGACGGTTGGCGATGCTCTCCATAAGCCGTTCTATGTCGTGCCAATCCGATATTCTCTCCGTAATGCTCCGGCAATTCGCTAATGTCAGAGGACGTTCGAACTCGAACATGATGGGATAATTGCATCGTGTCCATAAAAACATTTTTTCATGTCGGGCCAATTCATTCCATCGGTGGCCGAATGAGGCAAGAGCGAGCCGGTCGTTTTCCGGCATGGTTTCCCCCCGCACCCCCTTCCCTTTCTTCAATACCGTGTGTATGTGTATCTGTTTTGCCATTATTCTCTTTATTCTTCTTTTCTTTCTTATCGGAAGGAATAGCCGTTTCTTCGGCAGATTGCGGTATATCTTCCGAATCATTCTGCATAAACCGGCATTTCTGCGTATTTTTTCGGATTTTCACGGAGGAATCGGCGATTCTTTCGGAATCATCGTCTATTGTTGCCGAATTATCGCCTATTTCTTCCGAAGAAATAAGCGAGTATTCAGCATCTATTCCGGCTTTACGCCGCAGAACCGCCATAATATCGAGATAACGGGCTTGAATTCCCCGTGAGGTCAGTAATTCACGGTGTTCGTAGAGCTGACGGTCGAACAATCCCAGTTCGATACAATCGCGGAAAATGTTGGAGGTACGGTCATCGTCCAATAGGCAGGTGTCAGCAATGTCAGCGATCAGGTCTTTGTCGGCAACGATATAATACCCTTTATCCCGATAAATTTCACAAAGCAAGGCGAGGTAAACGGCCAGTCCGTCGTTTTGCCAACGACGCATCAGCCGTTTTAATTTCCGGTCTTGGAATAGGTCGCAGTCCAACCGGAAATACATAAGTCCTCTTTTTACATTTCGCCCGGCCATCGGATTTCAGTTAGCGTAACTTTCCCAATTCAACAAGGCGTTTTACCGTGTCCAGCTCGATACGAGAATAGGTTACTTTGGAATTTCCCGTTCCCGGCTTGACCCGATGCACCCAGCCGCGATTGAGCCATGTACGCACGCAACTTTCACCGTAAATCCGATACGCTTCGCGTTGGGAAATTTCATCCTTAATCAATCCCAGTCGATTTAAGGCTATCGAGGCTCCGAGTGCGGCACTTTCCATGATTAGGGTCTTTTGTTCGTGTAAATCGTCCATAACGTCATAAGTATTCCTCAACTATTTTTGGATGCCGATGCTATCGAATAATCGTCGGATCTCGGTTCGGGAGAGTTTTGATCCGTTGGGTGCCGAGGTACAGAGAATGTAAAAATGCTTGTCTTTGGAACGGGTGCGGAATGTCAGGCCCCGTCGTTCCATGCGTGGAATAGCGTGGCGGGCATTGGTCAAAGCCTGGCCTTCCAGCGGAAATTTCCGAATTTCCCGAACGCTGAAACTACTCAAAATTTCACTCCATGTTCGGGGTAATTGTTCCGTTTTAATCGAATGTGTCTTACCGTTGTAGTCCATTTGTTATATCTCTTTTCAAGTGAGTGAAATATGTAAAAATCACACGTTTACGGTGAATACAAGTTACAAAATGAGCCGTGAATAGGAAAGGGATTTTTACAACTTGGACGTATCTGATAGACTGACAAATAAATAAAATGCGCCCTCCCGCATATTTGCCGGAGGGCGCAGAAATCAATAATTATATATTTTTACGATGCGACAGGGGCTTGTACGGACTTTTCCGGTGCTGTTTCATTTGAAATATATTTTGAATTAGTCAGCGAAACTTCGGTTTGATTGCTTTTTACAAAATCAATAACCGCACGATTGGCTTTATCGACGATGTTCCAATCTTCGGTGATATAAATGTGTGCCAATTTCTTTTCTTCTCGTGGAGAATGTCCGAGGGCGAAATCGACAATATCATCGCGGATGCCGCAATGATTCCATGCAATAGATGCCCATGTACGCCGGAAAGTATAGGTTTCCAAATCCGGAAAATTGATTACTTTTCCTACCCGTTTCAGTCCTTTGTTCACCTGTGCGTTGAATATATCGCTGTTTGCATATTTACGATGAAATTCAAACAGGCGTACTCCCGTAGGATCGCGGTATTTTTCAATTAACGCCAATGCCTCCGGCTCGATTCGAATGTCGATTTTCGCTTTATCCTGTCGCCGATTTTTTGTTTTGGTACGGTTATAAATTAAGCGTCCATTTTGGATGCCGGTACAGTTATATAAATCAACCGTGTTTATTCCGATCAAGAAGAATGATAGCAAGCCGATGTCTCTACCTAAATTTCTAATGTTATAATCGCCTCGGCGCTGGAATGTATCGTCGTCTGGAACATTGAAAACGGCTCGTAATTGCTCTAATGTCATCGGCTTTTTTTCAGTCCGAGGAATCGGGGGAACTTTGGTTCGAGAGAATGGGGAGAGAGGAATGCGGATAACACCGATGTCTTCATCGTTATACTCGGCTTTGGCTACATTGTGCAATGCTTTCAATGTGGCACAATACAACGACGGACTGCGTCGGCCTTTTTTATGGCCTGCGCGGGGCTTTTCGTTTTCGAGGAAAGTGATAAACTGTTTTACGACTCTGGATGTTATTTTGTTAATATCAATTTTATTCCGCCGAAGAAATCGCACAAATGCGTTAAGTGCACATTGATACATGTCCGCATTGCCTTTATGGTCGTTATCTCGTAATTGTTGAATATGCCGCCTCCCAAAAGCGATAAAATCCAATTTGAAATTTTCATCCTCTTTATAATTCTTGATAAGTTCTACGATCTGATCTACATTCATCGTCTCGATTTTGTCTGCGCACTTATTGCAGATTTTCCGGTATTCGTCGATAATAGGCATCGTATCTCGGACATAGGAGGTGCCGCGCTTGAAATCGAATTTTTCGTTTACCTCGGAAGAGCTCGCGTAATAGCAGGTCGGAATATACCGGGATTGTTTGTTGTGGGTGATCCGAATCTTTACTCTGAAAACTCCGTCCGCTTTTTTGTAGCGGGGATGGATAACGGTCTTAAAAGTCGGCATACGGCTAAAAATTTTGGAAAACTATTAGAAAACTTTTTACTTCAAATGTACCTTTCAAATGCTGAAAATGCAATAAAAAAACGGTGTCTGAACGTAAGTCAGACACCGCTAATTAGTTAAAATTCAGTGCAAATGAATTATTTATGTAAATTTTGCCGTTTCCGTTTTTGCGCCGTTTAGCAAACTGGTGGTTTCAGCCACTCACCCAACTCTCCAAACCCTCTTTTTTCTCAAAGAGTGGTGCAAATATAGGACAATTTTGCGGACTTCCAAAATAAAACAACCCAAAAATCATGCAGGTTCCCGCTTTCGACTATCTACGGCCGGGTATTCCACGCCGACGAAGTCTGATAAAGGCTGATCGCCCGGTCGAGCAGTTCCTGCGAGGGGATGCCTTCCTCCAGCACGAGGTTGTAGCGGTCTTCCTCCGTGGGTGAAATCCGGTACTGTTCCGCCCGGTTGACGGGTGAAAGTACGGTGAATACGTCGCCTTCGAGATAACCCAGGTCCTGATAGGTGGCGACGAAGGCCCGTTCCCGGAAATCGTCGGACAATGCGTCCTGACCGAAGAAATGGGAGTCGTAATCCATCCCCAGCAGCGAGAAGAGCGTCGGCATCAGGTCGATTTGGGACACCACCTTGTCCACCTGCCGGGGCGCGATGAGTCCCGGAGCGAATATCAGGGCGGGAATGTGGTATTTCTCGAGCGGGATTTCGGTTTTGCCGGCACTCGAGGCGCAATGATCGGCCGTGACGACGAAAACCGTGTTGGCGAACCAGGGTTGGCGGCTGGCCTCTTCGAAGAAGCGTCCCAGTGCGTAGTCGGTGTACATGACGCCTCCGGAGCGCAGTTTCGCATCGTTCGGAATCGGAATCCGGCCTGCCGGGTAGGTGTAGGGCCGGTGGTTGCTGACCGTCATGACGTGGGCGAAGAAGGGCACTGCGGTCGTATCGGCCCGCTCGCCGAGCGAGCGGATCACTTTGTCGTAGGCGTCTTCGTCGCAAACGCCCCAGATGTTAGCGAAGGTGACCTCTTCGGGCTTGTAGTCGTTTTGGTCGATGATCCGGTAGCCGTTGCCGCCGAAGAAGGTTTCCATGTTGTCGAAGTAGCTGTTTCCGCCGTAGAAGTAGTAGGCATCGTAACCCTTCTCCCGGAGTACGGCCGCCGTGGAGTGCATGTTGTCGTTGCGGGGACGCTTGATGATGCTCTGTCCGGGGCAGGGCGGCAGCGAGAGGGTAACGGCTTCGAGTCCCCGCACCGTGCGGTTGCCTGTGGCGAAACACTGTTCGAAAGCGATCCCCATTTTGTAGAGAGAGTCCAGGTGGGGCGTGATCGCGTCCGGATAGCCGAAATGCTGCATGAACGAGGCGCTCATGCTCTCGATGGTGATCAGCACGATGTTGCGGCGCAGCGTATCCGGGTTGCCGGGAATGTGGCGCAGGTTGTCGCCGGTACTCCCGTAGATCGCGTGTACGTTGGCTTCGGCCTCTTTCTGCGGTAGGGTCAGGTAGAACTGCGGATAGCTGAGTTCGTTCTTCATAAATGCGTCGTAGAACTTGTAGGCTCCGGTGGCTTGCAGCTCGTTGGCATAGGTGTTGGCGCTTTGCTGGAATCGGGTGTTGAACTGCAGGAGCAGGCAGCAGCCCAGGGTGAGCAGCAGGTAGGCGGGCGATACGGCCGCTTTCCATTGCCAGGTGCCGAACTCTCCGGCACGGCGGATCTCCCGTCTGAACAGCAGCCAGGTGCATCCTACGGTCAGCAGCAGCACGCCGGCGAAGAGCGGAACGACCGGATAGGACTCCATGATGTTGCCGACCACTTCGTTGGTATAGACCAGGTAATCGACGGCGATGAAGTTGTACCGTACGCCGAATTCGCTCCAGAAAAACCATTCGGAAACGGCGTTCAGGATAATGCCGCCCGTGTAAAGTCCCGTCAAGACGGCGAGCCAGGTGCGGCTCCATCCCGGACGTATTTGGGGAAGGAACAGTCTGAGTCCGAAACTCACGGCCCAGAAGCCGAAGAGGATCGAGGCGATCAGGGGTACCACGCTGCCGTATTCGTCGAAGATCGTATTGAAGAACGTGACGTAAATCCATGCGACCGAAAGGATGCCGAAGAGGATGTAGCCCAGCGGCCGGGCGTATTTGCCCGGGGCGATGCTCAGGGCGAAAAGCCACAGCACGGCGAATCCGATCGTAAGGGCGCACCAGTCGTTTACGGCGCCCAACAGGAAGATTTTCAGCCATTGGCCGAAAGTGAACGAGATGTCGGAGGTCTGTTCGTTGAACAGCAGAACGATACGCAGCAGCGTGCCGACGGCTACTTGCAGCAGAACGAGTTTGAGGTAGATTCTCGAGATGAGTTTGATGCCGGATTGCATGGAGTTTGCTTGTTAAATCGGCACAAATATATATATTTTAACCGCTTTTGATGCGCGGGGGCTTTCTGCGGGGCTAAAAAAACGGCCGGGCGGGAAGGATTTGCATTTTTTTTGTAATTTTGCATAATTATTTCGCATACAATGGCAGAGAAAGATAAAGAACTTATAGAAAATATCGAGAAGCAGGAGTACAAGTACGGTTTCACTTCGGATATCGAAACCGAAACCATTCCGCGCGGCCTCAATGAGGAGGTGGTGCGCCTGATCTCGACCAAGAAGGGCGAGCCGGAGTGGATGACCGAGCGCCGCCTGAAGGCTTACCGTCACTGGCTGAATATGGTGCCTCCCACGTGGGCGCATCTGACGATCCCTCCGATCGACTTCCAGGACGTCATCTATTATGCGGCGCCGAAGCCCTCCAAGAAACTCGCGTCGATGGACGAAGTCGATCCCGAACTCAAACGCACGTTCGACAAGCTGGGTATTCCGCTCGAGGAACAGATGGCGCTGGCGGGTGTCGCCGTCGATGCCGTAATGGACTCCGTATCGGTCAAGACGACCTTCAAGGAGACGCTGGCCGAAAAGGGAATCATCTTTTGTTCGATGTCCGAAGCGATCCGGGACTATCCGGAGTTGATTCAGAAATATCTGGGAAGCGTGGTCCCCTATACCGATAATTTTTATGCGGCGCTCAACGCGGCGGTCTTTTCCGACGGTTCGTTTTGTTACATTCCCAAAGGCGTGCGTTGCCCGATGGAGCTTTCGACCTATTTCCGCATCAATGCGGCGGGTACGGGCCAGTTCGAGCGGACGCTGATCGTGGCCGACGAAGGGGCTTATGTCAGCTATCTGGAGGGGTGCACGGCGCCCCGCCGGGACGAGAACCAGTTGCATGCCGCCGTGGTCGAAATCGTCGTCGAGAAGGATGCCGAGGTGAAGTATTCCACCGTCCAGAACTGGTATCCGGGCGACAAGGAGGGAAAGGGAGGCGTCTATAATTTCGTGACCAAACGCGGAATTTGCCGCGAAAACGCCCGTCTGTCGTGGACGCAGGTCGAAACCGGTTCGGCTATCACCTGGAAATACCCGAGCTGTATTCTGGCGGGCGACAATTCGGTCGGAGAGTTCTATTCGGTGGCGATGACCAACCATTTCCAGCAGGCCGATACCGGTACCAAGATGATCCACGTGGGGCGTAATACCCGCAGCCGCATCGTATCGAAGGGTATTTCGGCCGGTCGCAGCGAGAACTCCTACCGGGGGCTGGTGCGCGTGGCGAAGGCGGCCGAAAATGCCCGCAACTATTCGCAATGCGATTCGCTGCTGATCGGCGACAAGTGCGGAGCACATACTTTTCCAGTGATCGAAAGTGGCAATCCGACGGCAGTGGTCGAGCACGAGGCGACGACCTCGAAAATCTCCGAGGAACAGCTTTTTTATTGCAACCAGCGGGGGCTTACGACCGAGGATGCCGTGGGGCTGATCGTCAACGGTTATGCCAGGGAGGTGCTCAACAAACTGCCGATGGAGTTCGCCGTCGAAGCCCAGAAGTTGCTGGCCATCAGTTTGGAAGGTTCGGTAGGGTAGTTTGTCGGAAGAATTTCCGCCGGTTTCCGGGTAGAAACGGAGTCGGCGGTGCGTTTATGAATGTAAAAAAAGTAAAATAGATATGCTTTCAGTCAAGAATTTACGGGCGCAAGTCGCCGGAAAAGAGATATTGAAGGGCATCGATCTCGAGGTGAAGGCCGGCGAGGTGCATGCCATCATGGGACCGAACGGCTCGGGAAAGAGCACGCTGGCTTCGGTGCTGGCCGGGAACGAGAAATTCACGGTCACGGGCGGCGAGGCGACCTTCCTGGGGCAGGATCTGCTGTCGCTGCCCATCGAGGAGCGTGCCTGCATGGGGCTGTTCCTCGGATTTCAGTACCCGGTGGAGATTCCGGGCGTGTCGATGGCCAACTTTATGAAGATGGCCGTGAACGAACAGCGCAAGTTCCGGGGTGAGAAACCGCTTGCGCCGGCCGAGTTTCTGAAGCTGGTGCGGGAGAAGAGCGCCATCGTGGAACTGGACTCCAAATTGATTTCCCGTTCGGTGAACGAAGGGTTCTCGGGCGGCGAGAAGAAGAAGAACGAGATCTTCCAGATGGCGATGCTCGAACCGAAGCTGGCGATTCTCGATGAAACGGACAGCGGTTTGGACATCGATGCGCTGCGCATCGTCGGTACGGGCGTCACCAAGTTGCACCGGTCGGACAATGCGACGATCGTCATCACCCACTACCAGCGTCTGCTGGATTACATCGTGCCCGACTTCGTGCATGTGCTCTACAAGGGGCGCATCATCTATTCGGGCGACCGTTCGCTGGCGCTCAAATTGGAGAAAGAGGGGTACGACTGGCTTATCAACGATTATAAGGAGTAGCCATGGAGTGGACCGATATTTTCAGCGGCCCGGCTTTCGAGCCGGTCAAGAGCCGCGAACTGCACCTCGGAAAGGATTGCGACCTGTCGCGTCCGCTGGTGGTGCGGGATACCGATAAACTGACCGTCGAGGTCGCGGGCGGAGCCGCGCTCCGGCTGGTCGTGCTGCATACGAAACCCTGTCAGGCAGAGGTTCGTATCAAGCTGCTCGAAGGGGCGGATGCGGAGCTTGTCCAGCTTTTCTCGGCCGAGGCATTCGTCGATTTTCAGGTCGAGCAGGCCGCCGGGAGCAAGTTTCGCATGACGGCGTGCCAGTTTACCAGTGCGAATGTGCGTTACCGGTTCGATCTGAACGGACGGGAGGCTTCCAATGAGCTGGACGTGCTGTTTCTCGCGTTGGAGCAGGATCACTGCGTGGTCGATCTGCGTACCAACCATCTGGTCCCGGACTGTACGAGCCGGTCGCTCATCAAGGGCGTCGCTTCGGGGACCGGCCGTGGTGAATTCTGCGGATTGGTTTATGTGGCGCCGGATGCCCAGCATACCGATGCCCAGCAGCAGTGCCGTAATATTCTGTTGAGCCGCACTTCGCGCATCGATGCGCGTCCACAACTGGAAATTTACGCCGACGACGTGCGTTGCAGTCACGGAGCGACGGTGGGACAGATGGAGGACGAAGCGATTCTCTACATGCGTCAGCGCGGTCTGAAAGAGGAACAGGCACGGCGCCTGCAGATCGAAGGTTTCGCGGCGGACGTGGTCGGGCGCTGCCGGATCGAAGCCGTGAAAGAGATATTGACCGATGCCGTTGTCCGGCATTTGGATAAAATATAGCGTTATGTTCGATGTGGAAAAAGTCCGGCGGGACTTCCCGATTCTCGGGGTGCGCGTGTATGACAAGCCGTTGGTTTATCTGGACAGCGGTGCTACGGCGCAGAAACCCGAGTGCGTGATCGAAACGGTCGATCGCCTGCACCGGGAGTCGAATGCCAATATCCACCGGGGGGTTCATTTTCTTTCGGAGGAGGCTACCGAGATGTACGAGGCTGCCCGGGCTCGTATCGCCGAGTACATCGGTGCGGAAGCCCGGGAGGAGGTCGTTTTCACGGCCGGAGCTACTGCGTCGCTCAATACGGTGGCGTATGCATGGTGCGAACGTTTTCTCCGGGCGGGCGACAATATCGTGGTCAGCGAGATGGAGCACCATTCCAATATCGTTCCCTGGCAGCTTGTCGCCGAGCGCAAGGGTGCCGAAATCCGCGTGCTGCCTTTCGACGAGGAGGGGCGCCTGATGACCGAGCGCCTGCCGGCGCTGCTCGACGGCCGTACCCGCGTGGTGGCGGTGACGCAGGCTTCCAATACGCTGGGCACGCGGCCCGATCTGCGTCCGGTGATCGACGAGGCTCACCGGGTCGGTGCGGTCGTGGTGGTGGACGGATGTCAGGGTGTCGTGCACGGCGGTGTCGATGTGAAAGCGCTGGACTGCGATTTTTACGCCTTCTCCGGTCATAAACTCTATGCCCCGACGGGTATCGGCGTGCTGTACGGCAAGCGGGATTTGCTCGACTGGATGCCTCCGTTTCTCTCCGGCGGCGACATGGTCGATCGGGTGTCGTTCGAAAAGACGACTTTTGCACCTGTTCCATTGAAATTCGAAGCGGGTACGGCCAATTTCGTGGGGGCGATCGCGCTGGGCGAAGCGGTGCGCTATGTCCGGCAGTTCGATGCGGCGGAGGTCGAGGCGCATGAACGGGCGCTGCTGCTGCGTGCTACCGAAGGGCTGGAGCGAATCCCCGGCCTGCGGATTTACGGTACGACGCCGGACAAGTGTGCGATCGTATCGTTCAATGTCGAGGGGGTGCATCCCTATGATATGGGCATGATCCTCGACAAGCTCGGCATCGCCGTTCGTACGGGACAGCACTGTGCCGAGCCGGTGATGACGCATTACGGAGTTACGGGTATGTGCCGGGCTTCGTTCGCGATGTATAATACGCTGGCGGAAGCCGACGCCCTGGTCGCCGGGGTCGAGCGGGCCGTGAAGATGCTTAAATAGCAAGGATATGCTGATAGTATTGGAAGGACTGGACGGCGCCGGGAAATCGACCCAGGTGGAACTTGTGCGCCGCATGTTTGCCCAAGAGGGGGTGGAGAGCCATTTTCTCCATTTTCCGCGTTTCGACGCGCCGGTGTACGGCGAGCTGATCGCCCGCTTCCTGCGGGGTGAACTCGGGGCTGTGGACAAGGTCGATCCTTATCTGGTCGCTCTGCTTTTCGCCGGTGACCGGGCCGATGCTGCCGCGCAGTTGCGCTGTTGGCTCGATGCGGGCCACGCCGTCGTGCTCGACCGGTATGTCTATTCGAACGTGGGGTTCCAGTGCGCCAAATTGCCTGCCGGGGACCGGCAGGAGGAGCTGCGGCGGTGGATCCTCGACCTGGAGTTCGGCTATTACGGAATTCCCCGTCCGGACGTGTCGCTGTTTCTGGATGTGCCTTTCGCCTTTACGGAGAAAAAGCTCTCCGAGGTACGCGAAGGCGACGACCGCGACTACCTGAAGGGGGAGCGCGACATCCATGAGGCATCGCTCGACTTGCAGCGTCGTGTGC
>ENA-ORRU01000102-ORRU01000102.1-human-gut-metagenome-genome-assembly--contig:-NODE-102-length-64678-cov-117.393683_pt1 | contig 64678 bp, 60 predicted proteins | sample MGYA00242184_ERZ509151 | MGnify/ENA primary metagenome ERZ509151 (study PRJEB26280, sample SAMEA2338667) | human gut metagenome | biome: human gut; feature: human-associated habitat; material: faeces... | reverse complement strand
CAAGGCTGGTGCCGGATTCTGGGACACAGTGGTTCAGGGCGACGGATTGAAGTATGTGGGATGCGGTTTCCTCATCACCATCATTCCTATCCTCATCGTGGGTACCATCGCCAGATTGAAGTTCAAGTTCAATTACTTCACCATCATGGGTATGCTCGCCGGTACTTATACCGACCCTCCTGCACTGGCTTATGCCAACGCATCCTGCTCTAAGGAGGCTCCAGCCGTAGGTTACTCTACCGTATATCCATTGAGTATGTTCCTCCGTATCTTTACAGCCCAGATCGTGGTGCTGTTCTTCTGCGGAGCATAAACGCTTACAAAAGTTAACAAAACAACCAGTAATAGTTATAAATTATAAAAGAGGTGCACAAAGATAAAAATTTGTGCACCTTTTTTGTTGCCTTTTCACAAATTATTCGTAACTTTGACGCATTAAAACAACAGACAAGAAAACCTAATGTGATTTTCTTAAAAATGAAAACTTCTAAAACGTTGATATGCGTATGAAGAAATTGGGATTTTTGATAACCATGCTAGTCATCGCATCCTTGCCCGCTTGGAGCCAGGGAGCCAAGAGCATCCGTATTACGGAGGTGATGACCCACAACCGTACCAACCTCGTAGATGAGTACGGTCAGCACAAACCATGGGTGGAATTGAGCAATTCCTCCTTTACCACGTATAACGTACGTGGTATGTTCCTAACCACCGACCGACGGGTTCTCAACAAGAATCTTTCGCCCGAAGCACGCCGGCAGATGATGTGCCCCTTGCCGAACAACGAGCCCCGAACCACACTGGGCGGCAAGAAAAGCATCGTCATCTTCGACAGCAGTTCCTGGTACAAGGACGGCTGGAACGGGCAGTTCTGGAAGGCAAAGGATTCTTCCAACACAGGTCCTTTCCACCTCAATCTGATTCTACAGGAAAAGAAGCCCAACTGGATAGCCCTCTATGACGGAAATGCCGTGGACTTGATAGACTCCGTAAGCGTGCCTGTATTGGCAGCCGACGAAAGCTATGAATTGAGCCAGGATTTCAAGACATGGGAGAAAGCCATAGCTGGAGACATCACCCCGGGCTATCTGCCACAACACGTAGGTCTGAGCAAGGCACAGCTTCTGAAGAAGCAGGATCCATACGGCATCGGCATCTCCGTGCTTTCAATGGGCATCGTATTCTCATGTCTCGCCCTCCTCTTCGTCGTATTCTGGGCATTCGGAGCCTACATGAAACACAAGCAGCGCATCGCCCGTGCCACCGAGAAGCATGCCACCTTATTATATAAGACCGGCAAGAAGACCATTGAGGTAACGCAAGACCTGAGTCATAAGACCAATATCCTGCTGAAGGATGGTCTGAAGACCAAGGGTATCGACAAGGAAATCTACATGGCGGTCATCTCGCTCGCCCTCAAGGAATACCTGGAGGATGTACATGATGTAGAATCCGGCATCATTACCATCAAGCCTAAACAGACAAGATGGAATGCTCCGAAATTCAACAATATCAATAATTCTAAATAACAGAAACTATGGCTAAGTATCAATATACAGTGAAAGGAGTCGATTACGAAGTCGAGATCCAGGATATAGAAGGCAACATCGCCAATGTAACCGTGAATGGCATCCCATTTGAGGTAGAAATGAAGCAGCCAGTAAAGGCTGGCAAGCAGAAAGTGAAGTTGGGAGGGACAGCTAACGAAGGAGCTAGCAGCTCATCATCAGCCCCTCAGAGCGCAAAGGCATCTGCGGATTTGCAATCCGCAGCAAGCAGCGGCCAAACAGGAAATGCAGGAGATGCAGGAAAAGCAGCTGCCGGCAAACCAGTGGTAGCCCCTCTGCCTGGCACCATCAACGAAATCAAGGTGAAGGTGGGCGACAAGGTGAATGCAGGCGATACCGTCGTGATCCTCGAAGCCATGAAGATGCAGAACAACATCGAGGCAGAGACTTCCGGAACCATCACCGGCATCAACGTCAATAAAGGCGATGCCGTGATGGAAGGAGATACGTTAGTAACCATTAAATAGATAGCTTATGGATTTCATCATACAAAACTTCAATGAGTTCCTGACCTATACGGGCTTTGCAAACGCCACGGCAGGAAACCTCGCCATGATCGTGATAGGAGTTATCTGCATCTGGCTTGCCATCAAGAAGGATTTCGAACCACTTCTCCTGGTGCCCATCGGACTGGGCATCATCCTGGGCAACATCCCCTTCCGTGCTGATGCCGGACTCGAAATAGGCCTATACGAAGATAATTCCGTTCTGAATATCTTCTATCAAGGAGTAAGACAGGGATGGTATCCCCCACTCGTTTTCCTGGGCATCGGAGCGATGACCGATTTTTCGGCATTAATATCCAATCCGAAGCTGATATTAATCGGTGCAGCAGCTCAGTTTGGCATCTTCGGTGCCTACATGATAGCACTGGCTCTGGGGTTCGAACCGAACCAGGCAGCCGGTATTGCCATCATAGGTGGTGCCGACGGACCTACCGCCATCTTCCTGAGCAGTAAGTTAAGTCCTAACCTGATGGGAGCCATCGCCGTTTGTGCCTACTCCTATATGGCATTGGTGCCAGTAATCCAGCCCCCATTGATGCGTCTGCTCACCACCAAGGACGAGCGCGTCATCAAGATGAAGCCAGCACGTCAGGTATCACAGACAGAGAAGATCCTCTTCCCTATCGTCGGTTTGCTGCTCACCACCTTCATCGTGCCATCAGGTCTGCCATTGCTCGGTATGCTTTTCTTCGGAAATCTCCTGAAAGAAAGTGGAAAGACGACTAGACTTGCCAAGACAGCAGGCAGCAGTCTGAATGACATCGTGGTAATGCTGCTCGGCTTGACTGTAGGCTGTTCTACCCAGGCATCTGAGTTCCTCACCCTGAACACCATCAAGATCTTCGCCCTCGGTGCCCTGGCATTCATCATCGCTTCAGCCAGCGGTATCCTCTTTGTGAAACTGATGAACCTCTTCCTGCCAAAGGGCAAGAAGCTGAACCCACTGATCGGAAATGCCGGTGTGAGTGCCGTGCCTATGAGTGCCCGCATCAGCAACAACCTCGGTTTGGAGTACGACCGCCACAATTTCCTGCTCATGCACGCCATGGGTCCGAATGTTGCAGGTGTTATCGGTTCCGCCGTAGCCGCCGGCGCCCTGCTGGGATTCTTCAATTAAAATAGAGTTTTAAACGTGGCTTAAGGACGCCCTGAAAGGGCAAAAGCCCCTAGCCCAGGGCAACACCCTGGGTTAGCTATCCAACAAAGAAAACGCCCTGAAAGGGCAAAAGCTTCCAACATCCAAAGCTTTTGCCCTTTCAGGGCGAACTTTTATATTCATCCGAATACCCAGGGCGTTGCCCTGGGCTAGGGGCTTCTGCCCTTTCAGGGCGTGCATCCTAGCTCTTCTTGATCGTCATTTTGCCTTCAAGCGAGATGATGATTTCCACCTGATAACTCATACTGCTGTCCGGCATAGCCAAAACCACTCTATAATGAAGTCCATCGGTATCCACCTTTTTCAGTACGATGTCACTCAAAATCGCTTGCTTGAGGAACTCATGCGGTACCTGCCCCTCGAAATCCTCCTTGCGGAAGTCACGGCCGAAAATCTTGCCAGCTCCCCGGTAGATATTCACATTCACGATGTTGTCGTAATAGACATTATCCACCTCTACGCCATCATCATTGTATGAACTCTTGAAAACCTTATAGGTAGTAGGGTTCACCTGCACATAGAGATGCAACTTCTCATCGCCTGCATACACCACAGAATCTCTCTTGATAAGCGTATTCTGGTTGAGAACCACCGGCTGATTATGCAGAAACTGCTGCAGATAAGAAGTATCGTCTGTCTTGACGAGTTTCATGATATCGCCATTCAGCACCTTGAACTGGAAGATATGGGCAGCCTGCTTGACAATCGGGTATTTAGTTGTATTGGCACCCTTCATCACCAGCGTATCACCAGCAATATAGAAATATACCGGTTGGCTGGTAGAATCAGGATAGTAGATGGTGTCACCCTTCACGCGAAAGACAACATTATCTTCATCATCACCATCCAACCAGATGCCCTGAAGCATTTTCTTGGCAGCAGTATCCTCCTTTACTCCGACAGAATCCTTACCCGCAGACTTCTGTCCGCAGCTGGCCATCGCCGCCAGGAGGCTTGCGCACAACAATATGTTAATAACTTGTTTCATCTTTTCACGATATCTTACTCAAAATACTCAGCCTCCTCAAAAGACAGCGCCTTATTGAGGTCTTTTTCTGAGAGCAATACATTTTCGCCCTCAATAGGCCACTTGATACCAATGGTTTCATCATTCCAGCGGATACTTGCCTCAGCTTGAGGAGCATAAGAGTTATCTACTTTATAGGTAAAGATTGCCTCGTCGCTGAGCACGAGGAAACCATGCGCAAAGCCACGAGGAATGAAGAACTGCAACTTGTTCTCCCCGCTCAGTTCCACCATTACATACTTGCCGAAGGTCTTGCTGTCTTTACGCAAATCTACCGCAACATCCAGGACCTTACCCTTGATGACACGCACCAGTTTAGCCTGCGAACTTTCGCCCTTCTGATAATGAAGGCCTCGAAGCACGCCTCTACTCGACATAGACTCATTGTCTTGCACAAACTCAACATGATAACCAATGTGGGCATCGAACTCAGCCTGTTTCCAAGCCTCGAAAAAGTAGCCTCTAGCATCATCAAACACTTTTGGCTGTATGACCCACACTCCTTCTATTTCGGTCTCTGTATATTCCATTGCTATACTTGTTCTATTTTTTAGTGGCAAAGGTAATACTTTTTGGCGATATGACAAAACAAATTAAACTTTTTATCACTCCTTACGAAAATTTCCCTTAAAATAGTTGTCCAATTCCCAAAAAAGCCGTACCTTTGCAAAAGATATTCAGAAAAAGAAGATAAACATTTAGACGTGATAGAAATTAACCGACATATAGAAATTCTGCTCTTGAGCAACGATTGTGTAATCGTACCAGGTTTTGGTGGATTCATGGCTCATCATGTAGATGCACGTTACGATGGCAGAGACAATATGTTTTTGCCACCGCTGAGAACTGTAGGATTCAATCCGCAGCTCACGATGAACGATTCCCTCCTCGCACTCTCGTACGTGGAGACTTACGATATCAGCTACCCTGAGGCATTGCGCCGTATTGAGGATGAGGTGGTTGAAATCAGACAATCATTGGAAAACGAAGGTAAATTCGAAATAGAAAATATCGGTATGCTCTTCCTCAACGAAGATGGCAACATCAGTTTCGAGCCATGCGAGGCAGGCATTCTTACTCCAACCTTCTATGGTTTGGGCGGTTTCGACATGCTTCCTATCGCACAGATTGACAACGGTGAACAGCAGAACGAGAATCAAAACGTGGCAATGACTGTAAATCTTGCCAAGGATGAACAGCCAGTTAAAAAAGAGGCAGAAGCACCTGCTACTCCTGCCAACAATTCGGTATTCATCGCAGAAGAAGAGGAAAAGGCCGAATTCATCAGCATCAAGAAGAGCTGGCTGCGCAACATGGCAGCAGCCTGCATCGCCCTCATCGCCTTCTTCACCATCTCTACTCCTCTCGGAAGTCCTACTATCGAGAAGAGCCAGATTGACACGGGGATGCTTACCCGCATCATGCCTAAAGAGATGACTCCGGTAAAAAGCAATGAACTGCTGCTCCCTACTGATGAACCGAAGCTGATAGAGACCACTCCTACCGACAAGGCAGAAAAAGCTCCGGCAATGGCACAGGATAGAGAAATTGCTACTCCAACTGCCTCTTATTACAGCATCGTATTGGCAAGCCGCGTAACCAAACGCAATGCAGCCAGCTATGTGGAACACTTGCAGGGCAAGGGCTTCAAGGAGGCAAGAGTTCTGATTACCGACAACAACGTAAAGGTGATTTATGGAAACTACCGCTCTGAGAGCGAGGCATATAACACCCTCAACCGACTCCATACCAACGAGGCTTTCACTGATGGCTGGATTACAAAGGTAAAGGAATAGTTTACATTATTATTATATATAGAAAGAAATCAAGGAAAAAAATAGATATGAAAAGAGTACGTTGCCCTAAATGCGATAATTTCATCACGTTCGACGAAACCAAATACGAGGCAGGCCAGAGTCTGGTCTTCGTTTGTCCTAATTGCAACAAGCAGTTTGGCATCCGTATGGGTGTTTCCAAACTCCGCGAAACCCGCAAGGAAGAACAGATTGATGAAAATGCCAATGAGAATGGCGTAGGCTCCATCGTTGTTATCGAAAACGTATTCGCCTACAAGCAGGTCATCCCTTTGCAGATGGGCGACAACGTCATCGGAAGATATATGAAGAACAGTGGCATCAACTGCCCTATCGAGACCGTAGATCCGAGTGTAGATATGAACCACTGCGTAATCAATGTAAGCCGCGACAAGAAAGGAAAATTGAAATATGTGCTGCGCGATGGTCCTAGCTACACCGGCACCTTCGTAGATAACGAAATCCTGGGCGACCGTGAGCGCCGTGTCATAGAAGACGGCACCCTCTTCACCATCGGAGCCACCAGCATCATCCTCCGCACAGCAGACAGCGAGGAGGAATAATGGGGAAAATAACAAGTTGAAATAAAACCAAGGGTTAGAGTAGGAAAAATCTTACTCTAACCCTTTTTTTACTGATAAACACGTATAAATATACCAATAATTCTTACTTTCTGCAAGAAATCATAGCGATATAGTAATCTTTTTGCTAATATTTTCGTTAGATTGAAAGAAAATGTGTACCTTTGCAACAGAAATTAGCAATACGTGGGACCAATACTCCCGATACGTACAAAAAACAGAAGAATTACGTTAGGTTATGGATGTAGCAATCGTAAAATACAATGCCGGAAATATCTATTCCGTAGTCAACGCCATGAAGCGTTTGGGCATAGAACCAGTACTCACTGATGATGCCGAAATGCTCCAGAAGGCAGACCGCGTACTGTTTCCAGGTCAGGGTCAGGCAAGGGAAGCCATGGAATATCTCAAGGCTCACCAGCTGGATCAGGTGATCAAGAATCTCAAGCAACCCGTATTGGGCATTTGCGTGGGACAGCAGCTCCTGTGCCGACATTCGGAAGAAGGCGATGTAGATTGCATCGGCATCTTCGATGTGGATGTGAAGCGATTCCAGCCGCAGAAACACGAAGACAAGGTACCAGCTATGGGATGGAACGAGATATACGATCTGAAGACGGAGCTTTACAAGGGATTCGGAAACAGAGCCGATGCAGCAGATGCAGCTATGGGAGAAGCCCTGCAGCATCCCTACTCCTATTTCGTCCATAGCTACTACGTGCCACTCTGCGAGGAGACCATCGCCAAGGCTGATTACATTCTGCCTTACAGCGCATCGCTCCACAAAGACAACTTCTATACCTGCCAGTTCCATCCTGAAAAGAGCGGAAAGGTAGGAGAACAGATTTTAAAGAACTTCCTGGAAATAAAATAGCAATAAAAGAAATATGATAGAATTAATTCCTGCCATCGACTTGATAAATGGCCAGTGCGTTCGCCTGACCAAAGGCGATTACGACCAGAAGAAGGTCTATAACGACAATCCGGCTGAAGTAGCCAAAGACTTCGAGAAGCTGGGATTCAAGCGACTCCACGTAGTGGATCTGGACGGAGCCAAGTCGAAGCATATCGTAAATGATGCTGTACTGAAGGCGATTACAACCGAAACGAATCTGACTGTAGATTTCGGAGGCGGTATCAAGACCGAGGAAGACATCGAGAAGGCATTCGCTGCAGGAGCCAGTATGGTAACCATAGGCAGCATCGCCGTTACCAATCCCGACCTCTTTATGGAGTGGATAGATAAATATGGTGCCGACAAGCTTATCCTCGGAGCCGATGTAAGAAACGGCAAGATTTCTATCAATGGATGGAAAGAGGATTCTTCAGAAGACCTCCTCCCCTTCCTCAAGAAATACATCGACAAGGGTGTGCGCTATGTGCTCTGCACAGAAATCAGCAAGGATGGCACCCTGCAGGGTCCTGCCATCGAACTATATAAAGAGGTAATGGCAGCCTACCCTCAGCTTCACCTCATCGCCTCGGGCGGAGTGAGCTGCAATGAAGACATCGAGGCTCTGGAAGCCGCCGGCATCCCAGCAGTAGTCTTCGGCAAGGCATTCTACGAGGGTAAGATTGATGTAGAAAAGTTAGGAGTTAAGTAATCATAAAGTTCAAAGTTCAATGGTCAAAGTTCAAAGTAACAAAGGTTTGGCAAAGCGAATCGTCCCTTGTCTTGACGTGAAAAACGGAGAGACCGTGAAGGGAACGAACTTCGTGAACCTGAGAAGCGCAGGCGACCCGGTAGAACTGGGCAAGGCCTATAGCGATGCAGGTGCCGATGAACTCGTATTCCTTGACATCACAGCTAGCTTCGAAGAGCGCAAGACCTTTACAGATATGGTAACTCGCGTAGCTGCCGAAATCAATATCCCGTTTACCGTGGGTGGCGGCATCAACGAGCTGAAGGATGTAGATCGACTCCTCAATGCAGGCGCCGACAAGGTTAGTATCAACAGTGCAGCCATCCGGCATCCGGAGCTCATCAACGAGATAGCCAACCATTACGGCTCACAGGTCTGCGTCTGCGCCATCGATGCCCGTCTCGATCCCGACGGCTGGCATTGCTACGTGAAGGGCGGAAGAGAGCGAGTAGAACTCGGTCTGTTTAATTGGGCTAGAGAAGTTGCCGACCGTGGTGCCGGCGAGATTCTCTTCACCAGTATGGACCACGATGGCGTGAAGCAGGGCTTTGCCAATGAAGCCCTCGCCCACCTTGCAGAGGAAGTAAGCATTCCTATCATTGCATCGGGTGGAGCTGGCAAGATGGAACATTTCCGTGATGCCTTCACCCTGGGAAAGGCAGATGCAGCACTGGCAGCCAGTGTCTTCCACTTCGGTGAAATCGCCATACCTGACCTGAAAAATTACCTCCGAAAAGAAGGCATCAACGTCAGGTTGTAAACAGGTTGTAAAACGGAGCCTTAAGGCTAGATACTTTTTTCCTTAAGGGAAAATATTTATTTCCTTAAGGGAAAATATTTTTTTCCTTAAGAGTGAATAAATCCCCTATGATAGGGCGGAATTGACAATGGAGTAAGCAAACAATTAAATTGTAAAGATAAAATGGAAATAGATTTTGAAAAAATGGGCGGACTTGTTCCTGCCATCATCCAGGACGCCGTAACCAAGAATGTCCTGATGCTGGGATTCATGAACAAGGAAGCATACGATAAAACCATCCAAACCAAGAAGGTTACTTTCTGGAGCCGTTCTCGCAACTGTCTTTGGACCAAGGGCGAGACCTCGGGAAACTTCCTCAATCTGGTAAGCATCCAGATAGACTGCGACAACGATACCTTCCTGGTAAAGGTTCATCCAGATGGTCCTACCTGCCACAAAGGCACCGATACCTGCTGGGCTGAGGAGAATACGCTGAACCCTATCCTCTTCCTCTCAGAGTTGCAGGACTTCATCGACAAGCGCCATGAGGAAATGCCTGAGGGCAGCTACACCACCAGTCTCTTCAAGAAGGGCGTGAACAAGATGGCACAAAAGGTTGGAGAAGAAGCCATTGAGACGGTTATCGAAGCTACAAACGGAACCGACGAAAAGCTCATCTACGAGAGTTCAGACCTGCTCTATCACCTCATCGTACTGCTCACCAGCAAGGGCTTGCGAATCGAGGATGTAGTAAAGGAGCTCCAGATGCGACACGACCCGGAATGGGACAAGAAGCGCCGCGTAGCAAAGAGCAAGGGAGAAATGAAATAGCCCCAAAAGCATTCAAGAACATTAAATAAAGGAGAAAAAATTAGGATGTTAATAGATTATCAAAACGTCAGCATATACCAAGCCGACAAGTGCGTGCTCAAAGGCATCAACTTCCACGTGGATGAAGGAGAGTTCGCTTATCTTATCGGAAAAGTGGGCTCGGGAAAGAGCTCACTCCTGAAGACCCTCTACTGCGAGCTTGACCTCGTGGAGGGTGAGACCGACAAGGCAGAAATCCTCGGCAGAGACCTCAAGACCATCCGACGCAAGGACATTCCAGCCCTGCGCAAGGAACTGGGCATCATCTTCCAGGACTTCCAGTTGCTCCACGACCGCAGCGTGCGCAAGAACTTCGAGTTCGTGCTCAAGGCTACCAAATGGAAAAACAAGAAGGACAGAGACAAGCGCATCGAGGAAGTGCTCAACGAAGTAGGCATGATAGAGAAAATCGACAAGATGCCTCACGAGCTCTCCGGTGGAGAACAGCAGCGTGTGGCCATCGCCCGTGCCCTGCTCAACAATCCGAAGATCATCATCGCCGATGAGCCAACGGGAAATCTCGACCCGGAGACCGCCAGCAACATCGTGGGACTGCTCAAGGATATCACCAAGCAGGGTACAGCTGTAGTGATGACAACCCATAATATCCCGATGCTCGACAAGTTCCCTGGCATCGTATATCGCTGCAAGGATGGTTTACTCCACGACGTGACCAACGAGTACAACCACATCGACCTGACAGAAGATGGCGAGGAGAATTAAAGGGGGAAAATGCAACACAAGAACAATAAAAATTAAACATTAATATAATTTTACGACTATGAAGGTAATGAAATTCGGAGGTACTTCTGTAGGCTCACCAGAGCGTATGAAGGGAGTAGCCTCTTTGGTTACAGAATCAGGTGAACCAACTTTCATCGTATTGTCTGCGATGAGCGGTACAACAAACTCTCTCGTTGAGATCTCTGACTATCTCTACAAGAAGAACCCAGAGGGCGCCAACGAGGTAATCAACAACTTGGAGAAGAAATACATGCAGCACGTGGAGGATCTCTACTCTACTGATGAGATGAAGAAGACTACACGCGAGTTCCTGCAGGGCGAGTTCAACTATCTCCGTTCATTTACCAAGGATCTCTTTACTTCTTTCGAGGAGAAGAGCATCGTGGCTCAGGGCGAGATTATGAGCACCAACATGGTTGTAAATTACTTGAAGGAACAGGGTGTAAAGGCTGTATTGCTCAGCGCATTAGACTTTATGCGCACCGACAAGAATGCAGAGCCAGACCCACAGTACATCAAGGAGAAGCTCGCAGCCATCATGGAGGAGAACCAGGGCTATCAGATCTACATCACCCAGGGCTTCATCTGCCGCAATGCATACGGCGAGGTAGATAACCTGCAGCGTGGTGGTAGCGACTACACCGCATCACTCATCGGTGCAGCTCTTCCAGCAGACGAGATTCAGATCTGGACAGATATCGACGGCATGCACAACAACGACCCTCGTGTGGTAGAGCACACAGAGGCTGTTCGCCAGTTGAACTTCGAGGAGGCTGCTGAGTTGGCTTACTTCGGTGCCAAGATTCTCCACCCTACCTGCGTTCAGCCAGCCAAGTATGCCGGCATCCCAGTTCGTCTGAAGAACACCATGGATCCTAAGGCTGATGGTACCATCATCGACAACGTCATCGTACGTGGCAAGATCAAGGCTGTAGCTGCCAAGGACAACATCACTGCCATCAAGATCAAGAGTAGCCGCATGTTGCTCGCTACAGGTTTCCTCCGCAAGGTATTCGAAATCTTCGAGAGCTATCAGACTCCTATCGATATGATTGCTACCTCAGAGGTAGGTGTGAGCATGAGTATCGATAACGACGCTCACCTCAACGATATCGTCAACGAGTTGAAGAAGTATGGTACTGTAACCGTAGATTCAGATATGTGCATCATCTGCGTGGTAGGTGATCTGGACTGGAGCAACGTAGGCTTCGAGACCATCGCTACCGATGCCATGAAGAATATCCCGGTACGTATGATTTCTTACGGTGGCAGCAACTACAACATCTCATTCCTCATCAGAGAGAGAGACAAGAAGCAGGCTCTGCAGAACTTGAGCAACGTATTGTTCGAGAAGTAATGTAAGTGAAGAACGAAGAGTGAAGAGTGAAGAATTCTAATGTAATGCTTCCTGTCCACTCTTCGTTGGATATTCTGACTTAACCATAAGTTGGATTTTCTAATTTGACTATAAGTAAGATATTAACAATAAGCATAAGCGAAATGAAAGGTACATTTCCAATAGATAAGTTTCAGGAGATACAGACTCCGTTCTACTACTACGACACCAACGTGTTGCGCCAAACCTTGAAGACCATCAACGCAGAGGCTGGCAAGCACGAGGGCTTTGAGGTACACTATGCCGTAAAGGCAAATGCCAACCCTAAAGTGCTCAACATCATCTGCCAGGCTGGTTTGGGTGCCGACTGTGTGAGCGGAGGAGAAATTCAGGCTGCCATCAATGCAGGTTTCCCTGCCAATAAGATTGTGTATGCCGGTGTAGGCAAGAGTGATTGGGAAATCAACCTTGGTTTGGGCAAGGGCATCTTCTGCTTCAATGTAGAGAGCGTCCCGGAATTGGAAATCATCAACGAACTTGCCGAGAAGAAGAATAAGATTGCACAAGTTTGCTTCCGCATCAACCCAGACGTTGGTGCTCATACCCATGCCAACATTACAACAGGTTTGGCTGAAAACAAGTTTGGTATCGCCATGCGCGATATGGAGAGCGTGATTGAGGAGGCTTCCAAAATGAAGAACATCAAGTTCCTGGGTCTGCACTTCCATATTGGTAGTCAGATACTTGACATGGGTGACTTCGAGGCTCTCTGCAACCGCATCAACGAGCTGCAAGACCAGTTGGAGGCTCATCACATCGTAGTGAAGAACATCAATGTTGGCGGTGGCTTGGGTATCGATTACAACCATCCAAACCGTGTGCCTATCCCAGATTTCAAGGATTACTTCGATACATACGCCAGGAAGTTGAAGTTGCGCGATGGACAGAAGTTACACTTCGAGTTGGGCCGTGCCGTAGTGGGTCAGATGGGTTCGCTCATCACCAAGACTCTCTATATCAAGCAGGGCACAGCCAAGCAGTTTGCCATCGTAGATGCAGGTATGACCGACCTGATCCGTCCTGCCCTCTATCAGGCATATCATAAGATAGAGAACATCTCCAGCGATGAACCTGCAGAGACATACGACGTAGTAGGTCCGATCTGCGAGTCGAGCGATGTATTCGCCAAGGCTGTAGATCTGAACAAGACCCATCGTGGCGACCTCATTGCCCTCCGTTCAGCCGGAGCCTACGGTGAGATCATGGCGAGCCAGTATAACTGCCGCCAGTTGCCAAAGGGATATATCACAGAAGATTTTTAAAGAAAAGCTGCCTACAAGGAAAGCATGCCCTGAAAGGCAAAGCACACTGAGCAGCACGCCCTGAAAGGGCAGAAGCACTTAGCCCAGGGCATCACCCTGGGTTAATACAGTATTAGCAATGCGCCCTGAAAGGGCAAAAGCTTTAAAATACGAGAAAAAAGAAATGATGACAATTAGTTTAACAACTATTATAGCAGGCGCAGTAGTGGTATTATTGGCAATCCTCGGATCGCTGATAAATCCATTTCTGCGCTCGTTGCGTTTTCCTGACAATGCAGAAAATGAGGAAAATCCTGCTGAGGAGGAAACTGATTCTACAGCAGAAACAACAGCTAAGGAAGAGGAGGAATCCTTGGAATCTAGAGAACCTATCTCGGTGATTATCACCGCTCACGACAATCTCTATGAACTGGAGCATAATCTACAGATGTTCCTGCAGCAGAAATATCCTGCCGATTATCAGGTAATCGTGGTTTGTCAGAGCACCGATGGTGAGACCCAGGATTATCTGAAGCGCATGGCAGCCGAGAATTCTCACCTATATTATACGTATATCCCTGAGAGCTCACGCTATATGAGCAGAAAGAAGCTGCAGATTACACTGGGCGTGAAGGCTGCCAAGTATGAGTGGATCATCCTCACCGAACCTACCTGCACCCCATCCAACGACAAGTGGCTCTATACGATGACCCGCAACTGCCAGGAGCCTAACCATCTGGTTCTGGGCTATGTAGCTTTAGACGAAGCAACCAAGGGTGTTCGCCGATTCGACAGCATCCGCAAGGCATTCTATCTGCTCCGCCGTGCCCAGCATAGCTACGGCTACCGCACCCACATGCCAAACGTAGCCTTCCGCAAGAGCGATTTCATGCGCGAACAGGGCTATCAGGGCAACCTGGAGTATGTGCGCGGAGAATATGACTTCCTGGTCAACAAGTATGCTGCCTACGGAGATACTGCCGTAGAACTCGACTGCGATGCATGGCTCATCCATGATGAACCAACCGACAAGGCATGGCACAATGCCCACCTTTACCTCCAGGCATCCCGCAAGAGTCTGACCAGAGCCAAGTCGATGATGTCGCTGATGGCAATGGATCATCTCTTCCCTCACCTCAGCCTCATCGCCTCGCTGGCCACCCTGGCATACGCCATCCTGATGCAAGACTGGATTCTGACAGGCATTGCAGGTTTCGCCCTGCTTCTACTCCTGATTCTCCGCACCGTCATCGCCCACAAGGCCATCAAGCATTTCGACGATGACATCTCGCTCCTGAAGCTGCCATTCTATGAGTATGGCATCATCTGGAGAAATCTTGCCAACAAGATAAGATACTGGCGTGCAGACAAGAACGACTTCACCAGTCATAAACTGTAGGATTTTAGAATCAACAAGCAAACTTAAAATAACGATGAAAGTATATTTGTTCATTTCCAAACATAAGAAGACGCTGAAGATGTATCTTCCTTACATCGAAGCGCTGCAGCAGAAGTTCGACATCACCGGGAACCTGGTAGATGCCGATATCGTGATGATACTGGGAGCATGGACAAGACAAGGTGCCCAGCTCGCCAGAATGTCTCGCAAGATGGGCATCCCCTACATCGTTTGCCCACTCGGCGACCTCTCAGAGCGCAACTGCCGGAATCCGCATTTCAAGCGCAGTCTGCAGACCCTGATGTACCAGAAGGCGATGTACAGGCACTCAGACCTCATCATCGCCACCACCCCATTGGAGAAAGCCTATCTGGAGAAACTCGGATGGAACAAGCACATCACCCTCATCCGATACTTCGGCTACAGTCATCTCATCACCGAAGAAGGTACGATGGAAGACTGGCAGGAGACGGATGCCTCTACCCTCGCCGACTTCGAGCGCAGAAAGGCAGAAGCCATCGCCCAGCAGACCCAGCATGCCATCATCGCCCAGATTATGCAGATTCAGAGCAGAATGCCGCATAAGAACATCCCACAGAAGTATCTCGACGACCTGCATACCTTATTATATGCAGACGATTATGATGAGGATGCTATCAACGAGGAACTGAAGAAGCTGAAACTCGACAGCTATGCCGCCTCCGTATTCCAGGCGATGACCGACAAAACGGGACTTACCGAGGGATTTATGCCACTTCCTGCCAAAAAAGGCAGAAAAAGCAAGGAGATTCTGAAGTATGTAAAGTAAGAGACTGACAGTAGTTGACCTGCGTCAAGGGGCTGACTGCCAGTATTTGACTTGTATCAAAAAATCACTTTCTTTCATCATTTTGTCACCCATTTGTTACCCGAATTCAAAAAAAAGGCATTACCTTTGCACTCGTAAAGATGAAACAAGAGATCTTGAGTATGCGAGATGAAAAGTCTTATATATATATAAAAAAGATGAGAAATCTCAAGTACAGGAGATGGAAGGTTTCAGGTAAGAGAGATTATAAAAGGATAACATGTAGAACAGGAGACCGAAATGCGACGGCTCCACAAAGATTGAGAAAGGAAACAAATTATGATGACAACAGTAATGGCACTCGCAGTAGTAGCAATTATGATTGCTAAGGCAATCAATGTTAACAACCACATCGAGATGGGTAAGTAATTACTCCATCCCCTTGTAGGAAAGAGAATGAAAGAAGAGCCCGGTGAGGCTCAAGTATTAACGAAAAAGAAAGAAAGGATAACGATTATGAAAACAATGTTGAAAGAAATCAAGAAGGTCATGAAGGCATTCATTGCAAACTATCTGTATGCAATGTCACTTTATGGCGAAGCTATTTGCAGAGGTCGTGGTTGTGCTTGCGCATAATCACTTGAAATATAAAGGAAGCGTGCTGGTATTTACTTACCGGCACGCTTTTTTCGTTGTCGGCCTACAGAGACTTCCAGCAGGGATAGATTATACCTCTTGTGTTAATACTGCCTACCTTCTGCGTTAATATAGATTAAATAATCCGCCTTTTCTACGATAATTCGGAAATTATCTATACTTTTGCATCTATAATTATCACGGGGGTGCTGAGCAATCGGCTGAGATTATACCCATTGAACCTGAAACAGGTAATGCTGGCGCAGGAAAGATGATAGATCGTTTTACACCCAGGCAGAGATAAATGCAACCTACTCTTGCTTCTCTACAACCCCATTGCTTTCATCAGGCATACCCCCGTGTTGACAATTGTAAATTTATAAATGTAAACATAGGAACAGATTATGAAAGTTATCATCAACAGCAAAGAAACTGAGATTCAGGCAAAGACCGTCAAGGAACTTGCCCAGGAACTCGATCTTCCAGCTACAGGTTGCGCTGTAGCCATCAGTAACGAGATGGTACCTCGTGACGAGTGGGAAAGCCACGTGATTCAGGAGGGTGCCGACATCGTGATTGTAAAGGCATTCTGCGGAGGATAGGATATAATGTTTAGTGTTTAATGTTTAGAGGACTATGGCTAAAATATCATTAGACAGATTTCAACTGCAGTTCATCTCTCATCAGAATGAGAAGATGAGCTATCTCGATGGCATCCGTGAGGCATTGGCTGGCGGATGCAAGTGGATTCAGCTCCGCATGAAGGGTGCCACCGATGAAGAGGTGCGCCCTATAGCCCAGAAGGTAAAGGAATGGTGCAAAGAGCAGAATGCAACCTTCCTCATCGATGACAGAGTGCAGCTGGTGAAGGAATTGCAGGTAGATGGCGTGCATCTGGGCAAGAACGATATGCCGATTGCCGAAGCCCGCAAGATTCTGGGCGACGACTTCATCATCGGTGGTACGGCAAACACCTTCGAGGATGTGAAGGCTCACTATGAGGCCGGTGCCGATTACATCGGTTGCGGTCCGTTCCGCTTCACCACTACCAAGGAGAAGCTCTCTCCTATCCTCGGTCTTGAAGGATATAAAGAAATCATCCAGAAGATGAAGGCAGAAAATATCGATATCCCAATCGTTGCCATCGGTGGCATCACCAAGGAGGATATCCCCGACATCATGAAGACGGGAGTTAACGGCATCGCCCTCAGCGGCTGCATCCTCAATGCCAAGGACCCGGCAGCAGAAACCCGTGACATCATGGAAATCCTCAAGAGATTCTGATAAGCAAAATTCTGATAAGCAAACATTTAAAAATAAGAATAACAGAAAATGGAAAAATTAGTAATTGCAGGACGAGAGTTCAACTCCCGCCTCTTCCTCGGAACAGGAAAGTTCAACAACAACCAGCTCATGGCTGAAGCCATCAAGGCTTCTGAAACAGAAATGGTAACCGTTGCCATGAAGCGTATCGAACTCGAAGACAAGCAGGACGACCTGCTCTCTCATATCGTGCAGAACCCAAATATCCAGCTTCTTCCTAACACCAGTGGCGTGCGCAACGCCGAGGAGGCTGTATTCGCAGCACAGATGGCTCGCGAGGCTTTCGGAACCAACTGGCTCAAGCTCGAAATCCACCCAGACCCTCGCTATCTTCTTCCAGACTCTATCGAGACTCTGAAGGCTACCGAGAAACTGGTAAAGCTCGGTTTCGTGGTATTGCCATATTGCCAGGCAGACCCAACCCTCTGCAAGCACCTCGAAGAGGCTGGTGCTGCTACCGTGATGCCACTCGCTGCACCTATCGGTACCAACAAGGGTTTGAGAATGAAGGACTTCCTGCAGATCATCATCGAGCAGGCTACTGTTCCTGTGGTAGTAGATGCAGGTATCGGTGCGCCTAGCCACGCAGCCGAGGCTATGGAGATGGGTGCCAGCGCTTGTCTGGTCAACACAGCCATCGCCGTTGCAGGTGATCCTGTAGAGATGGCTAAGGCATTCAAGGAGGCAGTAGTATGCGGTCGCCGTGCTTACGAGGCAGGTCTCGGAGCCATCAGCGATTGTGCCGAAGCAAGTTCTCCACTCACCGCATTCCTCAACGACTAATTATTATATGATAATCCTTTAAACATTATGCCAAACGATAAGAAAGCTTACGCCCAGAGAGAAAAGGCGTATATGCAGGGAAAACTTTTCCCACAGATCAAGGTTGGAATGACCAAGGTAAACCTCACTCCTACTGTTGTGAAGGATGAGCGCGGCATTCCACATACAGAGCCAAACGCTCCGGTTTACATCTACGATACCAGCGGTCCTTACAGCGACCCTAACTATCAGGTAGATTTGAAGAAGGGCTTGCCAAGAATGCGCGAGCAGTGGATTCTCGACCGCAACGATACCGAGCAGCTCAAGGAGGTTACCAGCGAGTATGGCAAGCAGCGTCTGGCTGACCATAGCCTCGACCACCTCCGCTTCGAGCACATCCAGTTGCCTCGCCGTGCTCAGGCTGGCAAGCACATCACCCAGATGGCTTACGCCAAGGCTGGCATCATCACTCCAGAGATGGAGTATGTGGCTATCCGCGAGAACATGAACTGCCAGGAGTTGGGCATCGATACCCATATCACTCCTGAGTATGTGCGTGATGAGATTGCACGCGGACGTGCCGTTCTTCCTGCCAACATCAACCACCCGGAGAGCGAACCGATGATCATCGGCCGCAACTTCCTCGTGAAGATCAATACCAACATCGGTAACTCTGCCACTACCTCCAGCATCGAGGAAGAGGTGGATAAGGCTGTATGGTCTTGCAAGTGGGGAGGCGATACCTTGATGGACCTCTCTACCGGCGACAATATCCACGAAACCCGTGAATGGATTGTGCGCAACTGCCCTGTACCAGTAGGAACCGTGCCTATCTACCAGGCTTTGGAGAAGGTAAACGGCAAGGTAGAGGATTTGAACTGGGAGGTATTCCGTGATACCCTTATCGAGCAGTGCGAGCAGGGTGTTGACTACTTCACCATCCATGCCGGCATCCGTCGCCACAACGTGCATCTCGCCGATAGCCGTCTCTGTGGTATCGTGAGCCGTGGCGGTAGTATCATGAGCAAGTGGTGTCTCTACCACGACCAGGAGAGCTTCCTCTATGAGCACTTCGACGACATCTGCGACATCGTGGCACAGTACGACGTAGCCCTCTCTTTGGGCGATGGTCTGCGCCCAGGCTGTATTGCCGATGCCAACGATGCAGCCCAGTTTGCCGAGTTGGATACCATGGGCGAGCTTGTTACCCGTGCCTGGGACAAGAACGTACAGGCATTCATCGAGGGTCCTGGTCACGTGCCATTGCAGAAGATCAAGGAGAACATGGAGCGCCAGCTCGACCACTGTCACGAGGCACCATTCTACACCCTCGGCCCATTGGTTACCGATATCGCTCCAGGTTACGACCACATCACTTCAGCCATCGGTGGCGCTCAGATTGCATGGCTCGGCACTGCCATGCTCTGCTATGTAACACCTAAGGAGCACCTCGCCTTGCCTAACAAGGAAGATGTGCGCACAGGTGTGGTAACCTATAAGATTGCCGCTCATGCAGCCGACTTGGCTAAGGGTCATCCAGGCGCAACCATCCGCGACAATGCCCTCTCCAAGGCCCGTTTCGAGTTCCGCTGGAGAGACCAGTTCCACCTCTCTCTCGACCCAGAGCTCGCCTTGAAGTATTTCGAGGAGGCAGGTCATACAGACGGTGAGTACTGCACCATGTGTGGTCCAAACTTCTGCGCAGCCAAGTTGACACACGATTTGAGAAAGTTTAAAAAGTAAGAAAATGTTTTCAGACGAATTAAAGAATATCAGTTGGGAGGAGACCACGGAGCACATTGCTCGAATGACCGATAACGATGTGCGCCGTGCCCTTGCCAAGGACCATTGCGATGTGAACGACTTCATGGCGCTGATTTCACCAGCAGCCGAGCCATACCTGGAGGTAATGGCGCGTCTTTCCCGCAAATATACCGAGGAGCGCTTCGGCAAGACCATGTCGATGTTCATTCCTCTCTACATCACCAATTCATGCTCCAACTCCTGCGTGTATTGCGGTTTCCATCGTGAGAATCCGATGGCCCGCACCATCCTCACCCCAGAGCAGATTGAGAACGAGTACAAGGCAATCAAGCAGTTGGCTCCATTCGAGAACATCCTTCTCGTAACGGGCGAGAACCCGGCAAAGGCTGGTACCCCTTATCTTGCCAAGGCCATCGACATCGCCAAGAAGTATTTCTCCAACGTGAAGATTGAGGTGATGCCGCTCTCTACAGAGGATTACAAGACCCTCGCCGACCATGGTATGAACGGCGTGATCTGTTTCCAGGAAACCTACAACCATGAGCACTACAAGCTCTACCACCCACGTGGTATGAAGAGCAAGTTTGAGTGGCGCTGCGACGGTTTCGACCGCATGGGTATGGCAGGCGTTCATTCCATCGGTATGGGTGTGCTCATCGGACTGGAGAAGGAGTGGCGCACGGATGTAGTGATGATGGCTCATCACCTGCGCTACCTTCAGAAGCACTACTGGAAGACCAAGTACAGCGTGAACTTCCCTCGTATGCGCCCTGCACAGAACGAAGGTTTCCAGCCAAACTGCTACATGACCGATAAGCAGTTGGCACAGGCTACTTTCGCCATGCGTATCTTCGACCACGATGTAGATATCTCCTACTCTACCCGTGAGCCTGCCTACATCCGTGACAACATGGCAACGCTTGGTGTCACCACCATGTCGGCAGAATCAAAGGTAAATCCTGGTGGTTACCACACTTATCCTCAGGCACTGGAGCAGTTCACCGTGAGCGATGAGCGTACCGCCAAGGTAATCAATGCGAGATTGAAGGAATTGGGCAGAGAGCCAGTATGGAAGGATTGGGATGCCTCATTCGATTTCTTCGGAAATATCGCAAACGGATAAGATAAACATTATAGATATAAAAAAAGCGCCTTGAGTGATTTCAAGACGCTTTTTTTATATCTGTTTTTAAAAGACTTATTCCTTCAGCCATCCACCAATCAGGTCGATGATTTCCTGTCTGGTTGGCTCAGGGAACGACAGGATGCGGGTAAGATGTGAACCGCCATGACACATATAGACATGCAGGTTCTTCTTGTTCTTGGTGAAAGGCAGACCATAGATGCCCGATGCACCCCATGGGTCGATGTCACCATAAATATACACCATCTTCGGATCGTTCTTGGTCAGGAAATCCACGGTATAATTGTAGAGCTTTGGCGAGAACTCCACGTTCTCGGCACCCTTAGGCACCATCAGCTTCTTCAGATAACCCTTTGCCGACTTGATGCTCAGGTATCTCTTGAATGGCTTGGTGTAATATCCGTAATATCCCAACTCTTTGGCAGCCTGTACATCGAAAGATGCAGTGGCATTGTAGTTGGTGAAATACTCCGGCTCACACATATTGATCCAGTATTTGAACACCTGGTCGTCGGTAGTATCATTCGTAGGAATCTTCTTGAGATCCTCACCCCACTGCCAGAAGGCGAAGGCATACTCAAACACCGAGTAATCGAAAATCTCGGCGATAGGAGCATTGAAGCGATACTGCTTCTCGCTGCAGTACTTCTCGAACATCGGCAGCAGCGCAGCCTTGCGCTTGAAGAGCAGCAGCTGGAAGTTGAGCACCTTCTGTCGGTTCTCCTTGGTAGAAACCTCATGCTGCAGAAACTTCTCGTGTCTGCCATCCTCCACGCCCTTGTTCAGCGGTGCAACGTATGGCACTGAGATGTCCACATCGTTCGGAAAGTAAGCACGGTAGAACATCGTGGTCTGTCCGCCCTTGCTGATACCCGTGGCAATCCACTTGCCCTTGTACATCGCATGCAGGGTCTGGTTGACGTGGTGCAGATCGTAGAGCGAGTTCTCCACGGTGAGGTAATCCCAGTTGCAAGGACTAGGCATCGACTTGTCGAAATAGCGGTATTCCACGGTGATGATGTTGGTATCGAAGAGCTTGGAAAGTTCCTCGATGTATCCCTCGCGCAATGCATACTTGGCGTTGTAGCCTTCCGTAACGAGCACAGTAGGACGGTCGAATCCTCTGTGGCAGAGTATCACTCGCTGCTCAAAACTGCCCTTGGAAGCATCCTTGGCATCCAGTTGCTGCTTGATGAAGAACACATATTTTTCCGGGAAATGCGTACTCTTCAGCGTTTCCACGTCACTCACTCCAGACAGCGTCACCAACAGCTTGCCCGCCTCTCCCAGTTCTGCCGCCAGCATCTGCAAAGGCAGGATGAAGAGCAGCAGCATCAATTTCAAGAATCTCAATTTCAAGAATTTCAATTTCATTTTCGTCTCTCTTTTATATTTTCTCTTTTTAAACTTTCGTCGGTAATCTCCACATGCTTTAAATGCTATGCAAAGGTAAGGATTTATTTTCATCCGGCAAAGAGAAACGACATCTTATTAGCATTTTTAAGATAAATTCCCGTCGGTTAAAGCCCGCTAGGTGCTCCGACGGATTTGAAATCTGTCGTCAAAAAAAGACCTAACCTCTTTAGGATCTGCGGATTTGCAATCCGCAGCAAGCAAGATTGCAAATCCTTTTTTGCCCATCCAGGTGAGGCGGATTGCAAATCCGCCATACCCAAAATGGTCGAACATTCCCTATGCCGGATTGCAAATCCGGCAGGACGCCTAGCGGATTTAAAATTCTAAAGATAATCCTTTCTTTCTATCCTTCTGGCTCGCAGGTTCAGCTTACGAGGATCTTGGCGCAAATCCCAGAGATCCACCAGCCAGAGGATATCTTTCTTTTCATTATAAAAATAGATAATCTTGAAGTTCTTCATGATGATGGCACCACGAAACTCCATTGTTTCATTACGGAAATGAGCTACTATAGGATAACGCTTAGGCATAAATTCTAATAAACGCTTAATTTCCTTATATTGTGTTTGCCACTTACGAGCAGTTTTTAATCCAAACTCTTGCAAGGCATACTCAATACTCTTTTTAAATTCCTTCTTGAAAAGGGCATCAGTTTTTATTTCCATTCTGCAATCATCCTTTCTATCTCAGCATCCAAAACGGAAATAGGCTCTCCATAATTAGGATCATCCAATTTATCCAGAATACTCTCGCAATGCTCCATCACCTGCTCCAACGAGCGCCCCATAGGATAGGAATCGGTATCGTAAGCCTCATCCCATGATACTGATAATGCAGATGATGATGCCGAACGATAGGCTGGCGATGGCTCGCAGACCTTATCCCCTGCTATCTTCGATTCCTCGATATGATATTTCTTTTCCTCCATATTTCTTTCGCTTTTAAAGTTCCACGTTACTTATTGGTGCAAAAATACGAAGAAAGATTGGAACTCGCAAGAAAAACTTATAGAAAATGGCAGAGAACGCTGAAATTTAAAGGATTATGCGGATAAAATCCCCACGTAAAGAACAAGAAAGCCAGCCTTCTCATGCGAAAAGGCTGGCTTTCTTTATCATCTAGATTCACTCACTATAAAGCTCTTCCCTGGAAATCGTGGTGCTCCACAAGCCCACTTTCTCATCCTCCTTATGGCGGTTGATGCCCGTATAGGTAAGACTGCTGTCCTCGTAGCGCTTGAACTTGAAGACGGCATCGTTCATCAACGCCTCATTAAATACACCCAGGTTCACCAGCAACTCAAAATCCTTCTTGGTCAAACCCGTAACCTTGGCAAAAAGACCAGGCTCCAACTGCATGATGACATCCCGAAGACTGCGCTCACGATAATCCGTAAGATACATGAAGATAGGTATGCGAGTGGCAAACTTGATGAGTTTCTCCTGTATCATCTTGCGCTTGCTCTTTATTTCCTTCTCCTCCTCGCTTAATTCCTTCTTCTCTTTTTTAGAGAGACCATCCTCCGATTCCGAAGCCACTTTCTTAGTCTTTTTGATGTGGTCGGTCTTGGTAATGATGGTCTGAATGTCCCCATTCAAACTTCTGAATCCCTCGATGTTCATCAGGGCTTGCATCGCCTGCTCGTTATTCAGCAGCTTTTCCAACACACCATTGGTTACATTCACCAGCGTGGCACTCTCCCATCTCCTGGCCAGCAAGGTGGCAGAAGTATTGCTCGTTGCCATATCAAGCACTTCACCTGCGTTCAAAGCCTTCATCGCTCCATCCTGATAGCAGATTACGGGCAAGAAATGAATCAGATCATCCACCTTCTGCTCCGGAGTCTTGTCGGCATCCACATTCAGCTGACTGCTATATTCCGCCAACTTTCTCAAAGCCCTGTTTGGCGAGAAATCGAAAACATAACACTCCTGCTTCAAAATCTCCGTCTGGTTGGGATGCAATCCATCACGATTGGTAATGGTCCATGGCGACTGAACCCGAAAAGCGGCCTGGAAGTATGTTTCCGGACTCGACGTATCACGAAGCATAAAGATGCCTGTCCATGGTTTCACGGTTACCCCCGTGGTCAGTTTACCACAACTCAAAGTGATGGATTTGCAATGCAGAGGATCCGGATTCTCCATCGCCCGCTCTACAGGCGCAAGGGCATCAAGTCCGATTCCTGCCTTGGTTCCAGCACAAACAATCACCTGATATTCATGATAGAAAGTGTTCTGCGATTCTGCCAGCAGATTCCTCATAGCATAGCAGGATGCCACATTGGGAAGAAACCATAGCGTATGTGCCAGCACACCGTAAAGTCTTGAATCATAAAAAGGAAGAGGTGGTTTTCTGTTGTTTTGCTTCAAGTTATCGATAGATGCAGGCAGATAGTTGCCACGCAACAAGTCGAGCCATTTCTGCACATCATCATGAAAGCGGAAGCATGCCTCCTCGCCTTCACCATCAGCCAGGAAGAACGTGTTGAGGTCGAACTCGTCAAACTCTCCATCATTCGCCACAGCGGCAATGGATGGCGGCAACTGATAGGTCATCAGCACCATTCTCGGGAGCGAGGCATAGGGATTCATCCTCTCAGGTTTTGATGTATCCTCCGCAGCATAACCTTGCAAGGATAATGCCTGCGGACGAGAAGATGGTTGATGAGAAGATTGCGGATGCGAAATCTTAGGATGCGCATTCTCCCACTCCTCCTTGGCACGCTGCTCGTCAGAATAAGTCCAGTTGTAGATTTCATCCTCGATGAAGTCGCCCGAAGCAAGTGCACGGAATGGCGTGCCCGAAAGATAGAGATAATGATGAGCCGTGATTGGCATCATGTCCTCATCGAAATAATCAGGATTTTCTATCTCCTGACTCAGTTCCTTCTCCGATTCAACCATGGCTTTCTTCTGCACCTTGATGTCTTCCCTGGAGCCAATCAGTTCCTGCGCTTCCTCTCGCCATGCACCAAAATGATATTCATCCAGCACCACGCAATCCCAGTTGAAGGCTCGCGTCCATTCGTGTTTCGCCTTCATGCCTCCGCTCTTGCTCTTGCCCAGGAAATCCTGGAAGGAACCGAAGCAGACGAATGGCTTGTTGATGTCGATGTCCTCATCGGTTTGAGTCTTGGCATTGATGAATTGCCAACCCTCGAAATCCTGATGGCGCATCAGGTCTTCCTCCCAAGCTTGTGCCACGGCAGGCTTGAAGGTAAGCACCAGCAGTCGGCGCCACTTCATGCGAAGCGCCAACTGATAGGTAGTAAAAGTCTTGCCGAATCGCATCTTGCAATTCCAGAGAAAATGAGGTGTATGCTCATGGTCATGCTGGAACCGATTGAAATATTCTGCAGTCTTGTTCACGGCTTCCTGCTGTTCAGGTCGCATCGGGAAATTTTCGGTGCGGTCGTAGATCGTTTCGCTTCTGTCTCTCACGGCAAGCCATGCCTTCTTCACATCCTCCGGGGTGCAGCGGAACCATTCGCCAGCCACTTTCTGGCAACCCATTCTGAGCAGCATACGGTGCACCTCATGGTCGGTGAAGACAGTACCATCCTGCCGCATCGCCGATTCTTCGAAGACGATGTTCACAGGGTCGCCGCTTGGCTTCACTATCTGATATTGTTGATGAATTCGGGTAATCGTATCCTGGGTGGTATAGCCCACCTTGAGCAATCCCTTCAAGTCGGGGTTATGCTTATCTCTGTAAGCATAGATTTTAGGCTGCGACTCCGATTTCTCGGGAAATAAATTCTGCGTCATAATCCATGATGTTATGTTGTTATATATAATAAGGTGGAAGCAGGAGAATGCTCTCCTGCTCCCTTACCCTATTCTGATCTTGTTTCAAGATTATTCCATCGGACGAATCATCGACTCGATAAAGGCGATTTCATCAGATGAGAGTTTGTACTTGCGATAGAGCATCTCGTCGGTCCAAGGATGAGAGAAGTCTTGGAGGGGGACGAAAGAATATACTCCTCTAGCAGCATTTTGGGTATTTTTCTTGAACAACACAAAGAAGCGGAAAAACTTGGTACGCATATAAGAGATTATATTCTCTGTTTCTGCCCCCGAAGCACATGGACCTATCATAAGATAGGTTTCTGTACAAAGAGAAAACTTTTCACCAATAAAAGGCTTACCTATTACCAAATACGGAAAATCTCCTCTTTCTCCATAAGCTTTAGCTATAAATACCTTATAAGATTCTATAGCTTTAACGTTTTGCTTGACTTGTTCTTGATTAATAAAACCATTTTCCGGATAAGCATAGACTTTTAGCAAAGAATTATTTGCATTAGTTTTATACGGCTTTATATCACCGAATGGTTTTCTAGGACTTACTAATTGCTCAAAACTCTTTTCTTTAAATTTTCGGACTTTACGCAAGATAGGTATAGCCTGATTAAAGCGCACAAATGAAAAAGAATTCTTCTCTAGCAATGGTCGTTTCATTTCAACAGTCTGCTTATTTCGGATATTAGTAATCTTACAATCTCCTCTATAATCACGATTCCATTTAAAATAACATACACCTCCAGACAAATCAACTCCTGGGAAACAATCTGAAGAATTAAAATAATCCACCAGAACTTCGATTCTATTGTCCGTCAACATATCCTCTCTAAAAACATCCAGTCCCTTTCCACCACTAAACCATCTAGAAGGAATAATCATAATTAAATAATGAGGAGCAAGTTTCTTTGATTGATTAACAAAAAGTTGATATAAAGGTGTAGCACTACTTCCTTTACCTCCACCATCATTCAGCTGATACGGCGGATTGCCGATAATTACATCGAATTTCATATTGTTGAATAATTCTTTTGGATTGTCTGTATGAATAAACTGATAAGCATGGCTTTCCTTATCCTCACCACGCTCGTACACTTCTCGGCTTGCGCCGCAATAGATACACTTGCCTGTAGATTCATTCCAGGTATGCGGAATCTCGTGGAAGGCGATGTTGCCGGCAGCCTCATCAAAGCGACTGATGCTATACTCGCTGCTGGCATCCTTGCTGCAATAGAGCGAACGGCGGCTAACCAGGGAAGTAAGCTCCGTTATCGCCATGCCATAAACCTGATGATGCAGGATATGGTCAAGGCGCTTCTGCATATCAGGAATCTCTTCAGAGAGACCATCCAGCAGACGCTTGGTTATCTCACGAAGAAACACACCGCTCTTACAAAAAGGGTCGAGAAACTTTACCTTACTATCGCTCCAAATCTCCTTTGGCAAAAGATCGAGCATACGGTTGGCTATCTCAGGAGGCGTGAATACCTCATCATTGCTCAGATTGGCCAGGCAACTGAGCACATCGGGATTATAATTGATCATGGTCAGGAAGATTAAGATAATGAGTCAACGGATATTCCTTGATAGGCTCATGCACGAAGGTTGGCTCGCCAGTATCGGCAAAGAGCAAACCCTCCTCCTCCGGTTTCGGCTTGTCATACTCCACGTTTTTGAGCAAATCATCAAGACGGAAGTCACGACGCTTCACTTTGCCACCGCCCACGAAGCCCCATTCCGAGAAAACAATAGGTTTCCCGGAAGACGTTTCCATGGTGAGGGCATCACCACAAAGAATGTTTTTGGCATAAAGAAACTGAATGCAACGCTCATAAGGGGCACTGCATTCCTGATGAAACACACGTTGATAGCGCTCCATGAAATCATCATAGAGCCTCTTCTGACAGGCAGCCACATTGTCGGGCAGCAGCTCCACGCCGTACATCGAACTGATGGCGAGGGCAGCATACAGTTCGTAGTCGTATCGGCTCTTACCATACTGGCACTCCACCACCTCGAGTTTACGGCGCTGAATTTCGATGAGGAAATTGCCGTTGCCGCAAGCCGGTTCCAGGAATCGGGAGTCGATACGCTCCGTCTCTTCCTTCACCAGGTCGAGCATAGCATTCACCTCACGCTTGGCGGTATAAACTTCTCCATGCTCCGCCACTCGCTCACGCGAAACTACCTGTCTCTCATTATCAGAATCTTGATTATTTATCATGTTTTGGTCGGACATTTAAAAATCAATAATACATGAAAGACTTGTTTTTCAAAGACTTACCGAATAAAAGTCTTGTCTAAATATCGTGAAATGAAAAAGGCGCACCCACATCCTTTTCATTCCTAAGTCCGGGCTGTCCGACCAAAGATTACCCATGCAACGAAACGAAAGGAAGGGGTACGCCTATAGCTAGGCGCATCCTCATCCTCAGAAGTTCGTTGCTATTGTCTGGTCGGACTATTTGGACTTAGAACTTCATCGAACTAGATACGAAATCTATTTCATCCACAAAAACAGATATCATCGCCCTAGGGCGAATCCATCCAAATGCAAAGTAAATGCAAACGGGCGCAATGAAAACTTGCTTTCAAATTGCCGAGTGCAGCTTTGCATTTGCAAAGATACTGCAAAAATCAGAGATTACAAAAAGAATCGCCACCTTTTTTATATTATCCCCCATTTTTTCTTGCGAAATCAAAATATTCATCGTATCTTTGCAGAAAGAATTTATAGAAAGGTGGATGGCTCGCAAAAAGCTATCCTGAAAACATAGGAGATCAGATTATGACAGATACAGAAATGAACGATAGAAGATTGCCAGTAGGTATCCAGTCTTTTGAAAAAATAAGAAAAGAAGGATACCTGTATGTTGACAAGACAGATATTATCTGGCAACTTGCCAACAGAAATAAAACGTATAATTACCTGAGCCGCCCACGCCGCTTCGGCAAGTCGATTCTCGTAGATACACTCCAGGCATACTTCGAGGGAAAGAAGGAACTCTTCGAGGGTTTGAAGATTATGCAGATGGAGACGGAATGGGTGAAGCACCCTGTTATCAGGCTCGATATGAGCCAGGCTGGCGCAGAACAGGAAAGCCTGAAAGGTTATCTGGACTATACCTTTCAAGAATATGAATCTTTATATGAGATAGAATCGAGGGGTAACTCTCCCTTAGCAACTCGTCTGATAGAAATTATAAAGACTGCTTATAACAAAACGGGACAGCAGGTTGCCATTCTCATCGACGAATACGACTCTCCATTGCAGCATTCCTGGAAGACTCCCCAGCACGAAGCATGTACCGCTATTTATAGAGAAGTATTTGCCGTATTAAAATCTCAGGATAAATACGAGAAGTTTGTCTTCATCACCGGCATTACCAAGTTTACGCAAATCTCTCTCTTCTCTGTGCTCAATAATCTGAGCAACATCAGCTTTGAGCCGGAATATGCAGCCATCTGTGGTATTACGAAAGAAGAGGTGCTGCGCGATTTCAAGCCTGAAATCAACAAATTGGCAGAATACGAAGACTGGACATTCGATGAAGCTGTAGCACAACTGACGGCATATTATGACGGCTATCATTTCAGTCGCCGCAATATGGTGGATGTATTCAATCCGTTCAGTCTCATCAATGCCTTGGCAGATTCTGATCTGAAGAACTACTGGGCTTCATCGGGTGCAACCTCTCTGTTGCCTAAGTTTGTGGATGACATGGAACTCAAATTGGGTAATTTTGATCCGTGCACCATTCTTCGCCAAACCATAGAGACATCGGATGTCACAGGCGGAGGAGCAGAACTGTTCCTCTATCAGTCTGGTTATCTTACCATTAAGGATTACCAGATGGGAGTTTATATTTTAGGATTTCCTAATTCTGAGGTAAGGCAAGCACTTTATGAAACAGTGTTACCGGCACTTACCTTGCGAAGTAATGGTGATATACAATCTACCCAATCTGGTCTGTTTCTTGCCCTTCAGCTTGGCAATCTTCCCGAAGCTATGAAATACCTGAAGGCGCTCATTGTGGATGTGCCCTACAGCAACAAGAAGCTTGCCAGCATGGACATGGAGGAGCGTTACCGTCTGATTCTGAGTACAATTTTCAATGCCATCGGCTGCCGTGTGGAAGTAGAAAAGATGATTGCTACGGGCAGAATTGATATGGTGGTAGAAACCACCAACTTCATCTATATCCTGGAGCTGAAGCTATCTAACAATGGCGGCATTTCTGCAGCCGAGAACCAGATGAAGGAAAAGAGCTACACAGAGCCATTCAAGGCGGACAAGCGCAAGGTCATCGCCCTGGCAGTGGAACTCGATGAAACGGGCAAGGGACTGATTGATTGGAAAGAAATGGAAGATACTTTGTAAAATACAAAGCCAGCCATCTTTCGTTCTGACGGATTTGCAATCCATCGTCTAAAAATGCCCCAACCTCTTTAAGACCTGCGGATTTGCAATCCGCAGCAAGCAAGATTGCAAATCCGGCAGGACGCCTGACGGTGGTCCAGAAAGGTGGTCCAGAAAACAAGAAGGTGGACCATAGAAAAGCAGTTGTTGCCTCTTACCGCAACAACTGCTTTTTCTTTTACAATATCATCAGCTATTCTACTACAATACTTACTGTATTATAACAAAAGCATCCTTCTCCTGCCTACATCTCCTTAATCTCCAGCGTTACTACATTGCCTCGCCAGACCGCCTTCTTGATGCGCTCGTAGAGGGTGGTGAAAAGCGGCTGGCTCTTCAATACATAGCCGGGGGCATGGACCTCACCCACCAGGATGCTGCCACGGCTCATCGTAAACGGACCGTTGCCCGGCTGAATCATCGCAACCGACTTGGCGGAAGCATCATCCACCGGAACCAGATACGGCATCTTGCGGTTGAGACGCTTACACTTGCCAATGCGCACACGATACTTACCTGCCGGAAGACAATCTGCCTCACGCTCCACGGTGCCACAAACCTTCACCAGCTCAATCCCTTCGCCAGCAACTTCTTTCACAACTTTGAGTGTGCCCATGATGGTGCCACGCTCACGCAATAGACGATTCACATAAATTTCCATATCTACCTAAATTAAATTAAAAAGCAAATTAAAAAACATAATAAACATAATAACAAAAAGCATAATTATCAGACACTTACGCTACTCTGTACCTTGGCTTTCGCCTTCTCCAACGTCATCCCTTCACTACGACGGAGCTTGAGATAATACTCACTCAAATCCTTGCAACCTTCGGGCAGCTGATGGTAAACCAAACTGGGCAATGCTTTCTTCAGCTCAAAGTAAAGACTCAACCCAGCTTCGTCCTGATCTGGAAAGATGTGAAGATTTCTTCCGGCAAGAAGCCCTTGAAAGCGGCGGTCGAAGAGCGTGGCACTGGGGATGGCTATGGCATGAATGCCAAGGGTCAATGCCGTCCAGCAATCAGAGGGTCCCTCGGTGATGAGCAGCGGTTCATCAGGAGGATAATCCTTCAAACGGTCGAGCCCATATATCATGCGATGACTGCCTGGTGCAAACTTGAATCGGGGAATCTCCTTCGGCTTTACTTCATCAATAGATACCTTTTCCATATCGAAAGATGACTCAGACTTCGGCTTTCCCAGATAGCGGCTCTGCACGGAAACCAGTCTTCCCTCCTGGTCGAAATAGGGAAAGATGAGCGATGGTCCGTCAAACACTCCACGCCCCACTCTCGCCATGCATACGCTTTGCTCCGTGCTCACTATCTGGCAGACCTTCAAAGCCTCCGAGCTAAGCAACCGCTCCTCGAAGAGGAATCTCTGCCCCGATTCAGAGAGATGCATCTGCCGGAACATCTGCTGGTAAAACTCCACATCTACGGATGATGGGGCAACATAAGCCGATGATGGGTGTCCATGCGAGACATGGGTTTCAGCAAAATGCGCTCTCAGGGAAGCCATTCTTCTGTCTGATGCCGTAACCGCCTTTTTCACATCCTTGCGATGAGTATCTCTGTGCTCATCGGCGATATACACATCAAAATGATCTGCCAACCAATGGCATGCCTCGCTGAATCCCAGGTTCAGTCGCTCTCTTACCAGGCCGATGGTATCGGCAGAGAATCCGCAGCTATAACAGTGGCAGGTGTTCTTCTTTACATTGAAGGCGAGGCTCGGATGATGATCATCGTGGTGGATGCAGAGGGCTCGCTTGTTGCGGAGCCCCATGCCCAGAAGATCAGCCACCTGCAAGATGTCGAGCTCGCGAAGCTTCTGAATGTCAAACTTATTAATCATATCTTAAACTAACTGATATTACTTTTTTTTCTTAGAACTACTGATGGCGCGTGAAGCTTTCTTGCGCAAGTTACCGGTAGCAAGTTTCTCAATCCATCCTTTGCGTTTCCAATTACATATTACATTCTTCAATGGTGTACGCACACCTTTACGAGTTAAAAAATCTTCCAGGAATTTACGGGAAAACTCTTGCGGCAACTCGTCAAAGTAATTACAGGTCTTATAGGGGTGAGATTCAAAATCTGCATTAATCTCATCATAGATGGCTCCCCATTTACCTAACATATTGTGCAAGATACGATCGGCACAAGCCAAATATATCTGCTTCGCCAGGCGGCGAATTTCCTTCTGTGTCTTTACACCCTCTACCTGATAAAGGTATTGCATAAGCGAAGCTATGCGAAAGGCACTTACACTGCTGCGTTTATAAAAGACATCAAGAGCTTTTGACATCGACTTCATTACGTCACTTCTACGAGCTTCACACCATTTCTTCACCGTAGGATCCAACCAACTCGTATCAAGCAAGCTTTCCTTACGCAAAGATTTTCCGTCTTCGCTATAACAAAGCGACATGAGTTTTTGCAAAGTAGTATCTATACTTTGCTTCTGTTCCTCTGTCAAAGGCTTGAATATCAATGGATTTTCTCCCAGCTGAGAATTCACGTTGCAAAGGATAGTACGGGTAACGCTACCACCTTCTATGGCTGCTTTATCCATATATCGGTTTACGGCTGCAGGTGTGCCTGTATAGACATAACACAGCATCAAATCTACAACAGCCGAATAGCTGGCTTCACTCAAATAATCCTGACCAAATTCTGAGCCCAGATCATAGCCAGTCTTGTTGATTTGCTTGATATCAGAAAACTGTCGCTTGCTGGCCTGCACGATAGCACCGATCTCATCGGCAAACTGGAAAAGCGTTTTCGGCGTACCAAACAGCTTCATTGGAGCATCGGCTCTCTTGATGAGCATAGAGAGCGAAAGATTCTCGTGGAGCAAGGTGATGTCTGTCTTTGGCTCCGGAGGCAATTTGCCATCTTTTTTACCTTGACGTCGCTTCAATTCGGCATACTTCTGCTCCTCTGCCCTTTGCTCGGTATCACGCTTGATAAATGGATCCATCAGATAACGCATCAGATAACGGGCAAACGATTTTCCTGAGCTCTGATCACCACATACCAGCACGTGAAGAAGAATGGCAGAAAGCGAATTATCGTAAACATAATTGAGGCGGATACGAGTGGCATATACGGCAAGCATTGAACTCGCCACCGCCAAGGTGGAAAACTTGAGCTCACTGGGTGCCGTCATCATCCACTCTCTTACTCCAGCAGGATAATCCTTGTCAGGAATGAGAGGTTGAAGTTCTATGGAGTCTGAACGGGACTTAGCAGTATCCTCTTTATTACACTCGACCTCTGATTGGTTTCCAGCCTGGGTCGAATCGTTTGGCTGGTGAGCAGGGCAAGTCCCCGACTTGTTCTGCTGCAAGGTGTCATTAAAATCTTGCATCATCATCAACAATTTGATTTTGATGCTGCAAAATTAGTAAAAAAGGGCATAAGCGAGGTGTTACGCAACACGACGCAACACCTCAAATTTCACAAGTAACTAACTGCTATACAAACTTTTATATGGCTTAAAAAGGAAAGAAACAAAACTATTGGCACAACAACAACACAACACACCAATAGAAGTTCAGTTATAGAGATCTTAGCAAAATGCGCAGTTCATCTGCTTCACTAGGCCACGAATTAGGACGGCTTTCTAACTTAAATTTTCCAGCCCCACTCTTAGCCTGACTAAGAACAGAGGAATTATTTAAATCCTTAAATAAATGCTTAAACGAATCCCATACAATATTTTTGGTAGAAGGATCTAAAACCTTCAACTCATGTGCCACCAGTTTTACCATATAGCCTAGTGACCGTTTAGATTTTTTCCAAACGAGCATCGACCCATCCTTCTCACACCATTCTTTTTCAATGAGTTTTCTCCAAATAGCTTGCGCCTGCTTAGTATATAATTTATCATCATGCTCCGTAAGAGGAGGAGCAATTACGATTTCATCGTCTTGCAAAACAAGGCATCCTTCAGAATCAGTAAGCAAGGAGTCATCATTATTCATATAATCAAGAAGCCATTCTTTCACTTTCAGACTATACTGCCTATAAGATTCATTTTGATAGAATTCCTTCACAAACAACATCATCATCTTGGACTGCTCACAGGCAGAGGCAAACAGTTGATTTCCAAAACGCAGATAGTGGAGATTCCCTGGACAAGCTTCATCACTCAGCTTGCCCAGACAATTATGCAATAATCCCAGAATAAGACATACATACTCTTCCACTTCACTATCAGGACACTCGCAGTTAGCCAATTCAGCCATATCGCAAAAGGCTTCCCACTGCTTATCCCAAGCTTCTTTCATCTTTCTGCATACCGCCTCATTATCAGATTCGCACTTGATGCCGTCTATCCACCCCATCAGGATTTGAAAAATTTCCTCGGGGCGCAACTTCAATCTATAATCAGGCCGAATATACTTTCCGCCAATGCTTTGTATCATCAGATACAAGGGATTAGCAGCAAAGCGCTTTCTGACTTTATCTCTTGACTGTATGTCTAGTCTGTTCATTCTGCTTATCTTTATTAATTTGATTAAGATTAGTGATTATATTGTCAAACCAGCTCTTCAAGACATGTAACTGTTTCTTATTCTCATCTCTTACTTGCTCTTCAGTACCTTCAGGCTTGATGAATGCACTGCTGTCCAAACGCATGGTAAAAGGAGCAGATGCCTCTGATGTAATCCAATCAGGATTATTATCCAACTGAGCCTTGACAACAAATCCACGCTGACAAGCTAAAGCTACCACTATGCCAAGATTATATTCAGTCCGCTCTAAATTAAGACCTGTTCCAGGAAGAGCATGAAAGAAAAAGCCACCATTACCTGCACCAATGTCATTCAACATTTCCAGGAACGAAGTGAACAAGACGGCTTTCTCTCTAGTTTGCTCATCAATACCAGTATCTGCCAACACTTTATCCAAATCAAGATGAAGCCCTGTCAGCATGCTGCCCTGCTTGATTTTTTCCTTTAAAGTGTACCAAAACTTGTTGGAAGATGTAATCTGTCGCAAGTCAACTCTATAACCACCATTTTTCCCGACTAGCTCATTCCAATAGTTTTCGAGTCCTTTTCTTACGGTCTCTAAATTGGCAAAACATTTTCTTTGGTGCTGGATTCCTATAAGAATACCCTCTTTTTGAGGGTCTCTTGCATCCAATACCAGAGAAAAGTCAGGATAGGTTGGGACAATTTCTTTGTCTCTGCAATCCTTCTTGTCTCTGGTCATATTTTTCTTTTTTTCGATGGTTACATAGGCGAAGTCTTCAAGAATAGCTGCTCCATAAGCGGTTGTTCTTTCTCCATTACCATCCAGGAAAGCAATATCCATCAGATGTTTCAGGATAAACTCTGCTATCATCTTAGTTTCTGATTCAGAAGCAGGAACCCCTGCCATGAACGATTCTATTCTCAATCTATAAAGAGTAAATTTTGTTTCGATCATTGTTGATTGTTTTTGATTGTTTATAATTATTTATATAAAATGGCATTATGCCCTTTCACCCTACAAAGATACAAAAAAAATCACAAACCACAAAATATTATTGAAAAAAGTGAAAAAGTGAAAGTAAAAGTGAAAAAGTGAAAGTGAAAAAGTGAATTTTCAATGAGAACAAAAAAACAACACCTTAAAAGAACTATGAATTTCAAAGGGATAAAAGAAGAAATATAGTGAAAATAAAAGAAGTAGTACTTACGCGCGTACATTATTATATACATGCGTACCTTATATAATTGATATTTTTATTCTTTTTTATATAGTCTATACGATGGTTGACACTAACACTTTTTTGCCCTACGATAGATACGTCAGTGATATTCACCTTTTCACTTTCACTTTTTCACCTTTTTCTTCAATCATCTACCCCATCATCCACCTTTTCCTGCGTCGCCACGTAGCAATTCCTGCGTCGGGACGTAATATTTCCTACGTCGGGACGCAGGAAAGACCAACTGCCGGGACCGCTTTTTTCACAACTGCCGGGACAACTTGCTACAACTGCCGGGACAACTATTGCATCTCACCCAAAAATGTTGTATCTTTGCATCGTCAATGAAACTCATTGATGGGGCTCTCTGCCGGACAGGATACCGCGGAACTGCATGGAGGGGGAATGCCCGATACAGAAACTGGATTATTCACTAAAAAGAAAGGAATGAAGAAAATGAAAAAGGAAACTTGGAAATCAATTCTGCAGATCATCGTGACTGTACTCACTGCACTCTGCACATCACTCGGAGTTACGAGCTGCATGTAGTACATGTAGAAACTAAATTATTCACTAAAAAAACTATTTGAATTATGGGTATCAAAGTAAAAGCTATCGAGCGCAACGTCGCTTTTGAGAAGGGTAAGCAGAAATGGGCATACGTTATGCAGGCAGACCTCTACGGTCAGCTTACCCAGAGTAAGGTTATCGAGGAGGCTGCCGTACGCAGCGGACTCGCCAAGCAGGTGATCAACGCCGCCTGGGGTGCCATCGGAGCAGTCATCACCGCATGGGCCACCGAGGGTCACTCCGTGGCTGTACCGGGACTCGGCTCCCTCCGATTCGGTCTGAATTCTACCGCCGTGGAGGATGTCAACAAGGTGAGCAGCTCGCTCATCAACCGCCGCTACATCATCTTCGTGCCTAACGCCGACATCAAGGAGGAGCTCGCCAAGACCAGCGTCAACATCACCTGCTACGACCGCAACGGCAAGATCGTGAAGCAGGTTACCTCTGCCGACAAGAACGACACCGGGGAGGATGACAACAAAGATAACACCAACCAGGGAGGAGGTACTTCGCAGGGCGGTGGAACTTCGCAGGAAGGTGGCGGAACCAACCAGGGAGGTGATTCCAGCCAGGGTGGCGGCACTACCGAAGGCGGAGGAGGCGACGACAACGTAAGTCTCTAAAAACAATGTAGAGCTCTAAAAACAACGTAGATCTCTAAAATCATCAAGGTGTGCCAGATTACAAGGAAGTGAATCTGGCGCACCTTCTTTTTTTATCTTTTTCTCCTTAAAAATGGTCTTTTTGGAAAAAACTCATTATTTATTCAAGTTTTTTTCGTAACTTTGCACGCGAAATCAATAGCCTGGAATATCAAACAGGCTAGAATATCAGATAGACTAGAAATATCAAACAGGCTAGAATATCAGATAGACTAGAATATGAATATGTATTTTAAATAAGATATAAGATATGAAATCTCACATTAAAATGTATCTACTTGTCTGTATCGCCGCCCTGCTCCTTACGGGCTGTGATACCGTATTCGATGTTCACCCTTACGATGTTCGCGTAAAGGGCGAAACCAATCTGAATGCCAAGAACATACAGAAGATAGAGCAGACGGTGAAGAGCAAGGATACCATCCGGTTTGCCGTGATCAGCGACAGTCACCAGTGGCTCGACGACCTCGTGGATGCCGTAAATGATATCAACAGACGCCAAGACAGCATCGACTTCGTGATCCACTGCGGCGACATCTCCGACTTCGGCGCTACCCGCGAAATGAAGTGGACACGAGAAAGAATGCTGAAACTCAAGATGCCTTCGGTAGTGCTGCTGGGCAACCACGACTGTCTGGGCACGGGCAACCAGACCTATGAGGCCATCTACGGCAATCCCGACTTCAGCTTCATCGCCGGAAAGGTAAAGTTCGTATGCCTCAACACCAATGCCATCGAGTACGACTACTCCCGTCCGGTGCCCAACTTCGACTTCATGGAGTCGGAACGCTCTGCCGATTCGCTCGACTTCGACCGCACCGTGGTATGCATGCATGCACCTCCCTACTCCGAGCAGTTTAACAACAACGTAGCGAAGGTATTCAATTATTACATCCACGAGTTCCCTCGCCTGCTGTTCTGCCTGGACGGTCACGGTCATCATACCAGGACGGAAGACCTTTACAACAACGGCACCCTGTTCTATATGGCAAGCAGCGTACACTTCCGTCAATATTACATTTTCACCATCACACCAAAGGATTATCATGTTGAAGTCATCGATTTTTAAGTTCAGTATATGGGCGCTCCTCCTGCTATCGGCAAGCACAACGGCAAGCGCCGGCGAGGAGGGGTTAGGAAAGGAGAATTTAGGAAAGGAGAGTTCAGAAGAAGATTCACTCACCCGATACGACAGGCGCATCCTCCGCTATCGCAAACACTGGGATGTGCTGATGCCTACGCAGAGCGTGATACAGACCTGCGGCAACATGGGTATCATCTCGCTGGGTATCGGATGGGACTACGGCAAGCGAAGCCAGTGGGAGACGCATCTGCTCTTCGGCATCGTTCCGAAATATGATTCGGATGAAGTAAAAATGACAATCACGCTGAAGGAGAACTTCATTCCCTGGCGAAAGGACTGGGGAAAGGGATGGCAGTTTGAACCCCTGGAGTGCACGCTGTACCTGAACACGGTGTTGGGTCACGATTTCTGGACAAAGCAGCCTACCAAGTACGAGAGCGGATATTATCCCTTCTCTACCCGAATCCGCCCGAATCTGGGATTTGGCGAACGGTTTACGTATCAGATTCCGAACAACAGGCGCAAGCGCGTGAAGAGCCTCACGCTCTTCTATGAGTTGAGTACGAATGATATCTATTTCATGCGATTCTACCGCAACGGCAATGCCGGTTTCTGGGATGTCTTCGGACTGTCGTTTGGCGCAAAAATGCAGATACTCTAAGTTATTTTAAAAGAAAAAAGATGGAAACTGAAGAGATTGTTCATAAGCTGGAGGCGAAGGGCATCAAGCCCACCTCCAACCGCATACTGGTGATGAAGACTCTGGTGAATGAGCAGAATCCGCTGAGTCTGAAGGATTTGGAGCAGAAGATGGTATCGATGGATAAGTCGAGCATCTTCCGCACGCTGACGCTCTTTCTGGAGCATGATGCCGTTCATGCCTTCGAGGATGGAAGGGGGATATTGAACTACGAAGTGTGTGAGGAGGAAGGAGAGTGTGATCATCATGATGGTCATATTCATTTCTACTGCGAATCATGCCACCGTTCGTTCTGTATGGAGGATATCCATATTCCGAGCTTCGAATTGCCGGAAGGATTCTATCCCCACTCCGTCTCCTTCGTCATCAAGGGAGAATGCCCTGAGTGTAGACGTAGGCATCGCTGAAAGCAATGCCTATTGTTTTTACAACAACAAAAAAAGCTCCGAAGAAAGATGAACTTCTTCGGAGCTTTTTTGTACACCCTTAGGGATTCGAACCCTAGACCCACTGATTAAGAGTCAGTTGCTCTACCAACTGAGCTAAGGGTGCAGCAAGCTTAGCATTTGAGTTATTTCTCAAAAGCGGTTGCAAAGGTACTGCTTTTTTCTGACACCACCAAATTTTTCGGCAACTTTTTTCTTTTTCATGCGCATTTTTCTGATTTTCCATACATTTTCAAGAGAAAAAGTGTATCTTTGCAGCCACTTATACATTATTATATATGTAGAGCATCAAAGAACATAAGAGAATATAAGAGAAATCTTATCAATTAAGAAATCAAAAACATAAGAGAATATGAACGGAATATACACTATCCTGCTCCTCGTGCTGAGCAACATCTTCATGACGCTCGCATGGTATGGACATCTCAAACTCCAGCAGACGGGCACCAGCAGCAACTGGCCACTCATCGGAGTCATCGCCTTCAGTTGGGCGATCGCCTTCTTCGAATACTGCTGCCAGGTACCAGCCAACCGCATCGGATTCATCGACAACGGCGGTCCATTCAATCTGGTACAGCTCAAAGTGATACAAGAGTGCGTGTCGCTCATCGTCTTCGCCATCATCGCCAACATCCTCTTCCAGGGGCAGGGCCTGCATTGGAATCACTTTGCCGCATTCGTCTGCCTCATCGCTGCCGTGTATTTCGTCTTCATGAAATAATAAAGCTTTTGCCCTTACAGGGCGACAGACTTGCGTCCTGAATACCCAGGGCGATGCCCTGGGCTAAGAGCTTCTGCCCTTTCAGGGCGTTAACAACAAAGAAAGAAGAACAATTATAACAAAATAAAAGAATAACCGACAATGGAAAAGAAATTACGTGTTGCTTCCCTCTGCGTGCAGGGAGGCTATGAGCCGAAGAACGGCGAACCGATTGAAGTGCCTATCATTCAGAGTACTACATTCAAATACGACAACTCTGAGGAGATGGCGATGCTCTTCGACCTGAAGAAGGAGGGCTACTTCTATACCCGACTCCAGAACCCTACCAATGATGCTGTGGCAAAGAAAATCGCACAGCTCGAAGGTGGTGTGGGCGCCGTATTGACCTCAAGCGGTCAGGCAGCCAACTTCTATGCCGTATTCAACATCTGCGAGGCTGGCGACCACATCGTTACCTCTAACGAAATCTACGGCGGCACCTTCAATCTCTTCGGCGTTACCCTGAAGAAGCTCGGCATCGAGTGCACCTTCGTAAACCCTAACGCCAGCGAGGAGGAAATCCAGAAGGCTTTCCGCCCTAACACCAAGGTGGTATTCGGCGAAACCATCAGCAACCCTGGCTGTGCCGTGCTCGACATCGAGAAGTTCGCCCGCATCGCTCACAAGAACGGCGTGCCTCTCATCGTAGATAACACCTTCGCCACACCTATCAACTGCCGCCCATTCGAGTGGGGTGCCGACATCGTTACCCACTCTACCACCAAGTATATGGACGGTACCGCATCGCAGGTAGGCGGCGTAGTAGTAGATAGCGGCAACTTCGACTGGATGGCGAATGCCGAGAAATTCCCTGGCCTCTGCACACCGGATGAGAGCTACCACGGCTTGACTTACGTGAAGGCTTTCGGCAAGATGGGATACACCACCAAGCTCGTGGCACAGTTGATGCGCGACCTGGGTTCCATCCCTGCGCCGATGAACTCATTTATCCTGAACCTGGGTCTCCAGAGCCTGCACCTGCGTATGCGCCAGCATTGCGAGAATGCGCAGAAGGTGGCTGAGTTCCTGCAGAATGATGAGCGTGTGGCTTGGGTTCACTATAGCGGACTGAAGGGAGACGAGTATTACGACCTTGCCCAGAAGTACATGCCTCATGGCACCTGCGGTGTCATCGCCTTCGGATTGAAGGGCGACCGTGAGACTGCCATCAAGTTCATGGATTCACTGGATATGATCAACATCGTGACTCATGTGGCAGATGCCCGCACCTGCGTGCTCCATCCTGCCAGCCACACCCACCGTCAGCTTTCAGACGAGCAGTTGAAAGAGGCAGGCATTGCCCCAGATTTGATTCGCCTCTCGGTAGGTATCGAGGATGTGGAGGATATCCTGGATGATATCAAGCAGGCATTGAATAAGATCTAGAAAAATCTAGAAAGAATAAGAAAAGAATCGCCCTGTAAGCGCAAAAGCTTTCAATTTCAAAGCTTTTGCCCTTACTATTATATTTGCACTTGGAAAAATAAAGAGGTGAAAATCTTTATATCTGCAAACTTTTGTTAACTTTGCAGAAAACTAGATAAGTACAATAAAAAAAGAAGAATACTCCATATCCAGCGTTAACCCTGTGCCCTTTCTAGCATAGTAAAGGCTTAGCCCTGTTTGGGGAACTGGATATTTTCTGAGCAGAAGCTTGAGAGTAAATTAGCCTGCTTGTGTAGAACAAGACAGGACTCGTAGTATAGTTGTAGCCGCTCAGAACGGAGCACCCTTCTTATTAAAAACTTCATTCAAAATGCAAATATACGGAATAGATTTGGCAAAAGAGAAATTTGACGTAAGTTTTTTCGACTTGACATCAAAAAAAGTATCAAACCAACCTTCACATAAGGTTGTAACGAACAATTTAAAGGGTATTGGAAAGTTTTTTAAAGGCCTTCCTAGCGATGCTGTATTGGTTGCTGAGCATACCGGAGTTTATGGTGATACCCTCTTGAAGTGCTGCATGGATTGCAATGTAAAGATTGCCTTTGTGGGTGGATATGTCATCCATAGATATAGAGCTACCCCTGACCGTGCCAAGACGGATGTTCTGGATAGTGCACTGCTCAGAGATTTTGGAGAGAGATATCCTGATAAGCTGAAATACAAGACGTTTCCAGAAGAGGCTCTATATGAGCTTCGTCAATTGGCACGCCACCGAGAAATGCTTGTAGAACAGCGTAAGCAGCTAATAACAGCCGACAAGAACGAGGATTGTCGTCCTATCAGAAGTCTTGCCGTCAAGCGAAGCATGGACCGTATCAAAGAGATGTTGGACACGGAAATTGCAGAGACGGAAAAAGAAATGTTGAAAGTCATAAATGGACATGAGAGCATTCACCACAACTATGAGCTTGTTAAAAGTGTCGATGGAGTTGGGCTGATTACCGCAGTAGAACTATTGGTAAAAACAGAGAATTTCACAAAAATAACTACAGCGCGCCAATATGCTGCTTATGCAGGAACTGCGCCATACGAAAAATCATCGGGGAAAATGGACAAGGGAGCACATATATCCAAGATTGGTAATAGACGGTCAAAGACCTTGTTGTACATCTGCGCAGAAAGCGCCAGATTGCACAACAAGGAGATTAAACTGTATTACGAGAGACGTACTTTAATAGATAAAAAGCCGCATCATTATGTACTAAATGCCATAGCAAACAAGTTGCTAAGGATCATATTCACCCTCGTGGAAAAAGGTGAATACTATGACGCAAACTTCATCAGGCAAGACCCAAGGGTCGTTAAATATAATTAACGTTAAAAAATACGCTCAAAGCTTGCTCAATTAGAGTAAAACAGGGCGTCTTTGTAAATGACCATAAGCCCCAGGGTGTTACCCTGGGCTAGGAGCTTCTGCCCTTTCAGGGCGTGCCGGGAATACGTCGAATATTGGTTCAGGGCGTGTTTATACCAATTTAAAAATCTCACTAGGCGTCTTCCGCTTCAGCACTTCCAGCTCGAAGTCCTTTCCGGCAATGATGCCCTTGCTCCTGAGAATCTGCTCCACGGTCTTTCTCGCCAGTTCGGGATGATTATTCTCCTCGCTGAGATGGCAGAGCCATACGTGGCGGAGGCTCGGAGTGGCGAAGTCGGCAAGCGCATGGGCACACTCATCATTGCTGAGATGACCGTTCGGCCCCAGGATTCTGTCCTTCAGATACTGAGGATATTTTCCTGCCAGAAGCATCTCCACGCTATAGTTCGATTCGAGCACCAGATAGTTCGCCTTGCCGATGAACTCCTGAATCTCCTCCGTGATGTGTCCCACATCCGTAATCAGACAGAATGTGACACCCTCGTGCTCCACGAAATAGCCCACATTATCCGTACTGTCGTGAGGCACCCCAAACGGAGTAACCCTGAACTCGCCCACCTGGAACGGCACACCTTTCTCTATGATGTGCGCATGATTGGGCACGATTTTCTTTCGGACGCAATAGTTGCGCTCGATACCTGCATGAACTTTACGGGTTGCATATACTGGTAGATGATAGTCAGTACTCAAGCTCCCCACCGACTTTACATGGTCGGCGTGGTCATGGGTAATGAGGATATGATGCACATCCTCGAAGCGCAATCCATAGTTATGGAAGTGCTTCTTCAGGGTTCTGATACCTACTCCTACGTCTATCAATAGCGAATCCGTTTCAGTGTAAAGATAGTAGCTGTTGCCACTGCTTCCACTGCCAAAGGATATAAATTTTAGCATTTTAATTGTTATTTTCCCTGCAAAGTTAGCAAAAAAGATTCTTATTACAAAGTTTTTTACTATCTTTGTGCCCAAAATAAGCAAATAAATAGAAATTTTAAGATTTAGGAAACATGGTTAGGAAAACAATATCCTGTATGGCTATCGCCGTAGCAGCCATACTAGCAAGCGCTTACACCCTTACGGGATGCCAATCTCATCAGGGTGACGAAGACCAGCTGGAGAATGACATCGATTCATTCGCCACCTACTACTTCAACTGGCAGTTCCCCAAGACTCAGAAGTACTGCACCCAGAGTTCGGAACCCTGGCTCCGCTATGCTGCCAGCAACGTGCATCAGGCGGATGTAGATCTGCTGCGCACCAAGGCTGAGGCTGCCACGATAGAAATCAACGACATCGACTTCAGCGACGACGGAGCGAACGCCACCGTCAGCATCACCGCATATAATTTTCTGCAGATGGACACCATCGGGCAGGAAGCCCACCTCGTAGAAGAGGCCGACTTCCACCTGCCGATGCGTATCGAGAACGGGGTATGGAAGATTAGAATGGTAAACCTACCGCGAAGTGAAAGGCGAAATCACGACTGAGCTTTGGGTGAATAATCGCCCAATGCTCATCCCCACTCTCGTAGGCAGGATTGATTGCCTTCATACCCATATCGAAACGGAGGATGAAATAATCGAAGTTCAACCTCAGCCCCATACCATACGCCGCAGCAATCTGCTTGTAGAACTTATCTAACTTAAACTGTCCGTTAGGCTGCTCATCATATTTTCTGAGCGTCCAGATATTACCTGCATCCACAAACAGGGCACCTTCGAATTTCCAGAACAAAGGGGTGCGGTACTCGGCATTCAGGTCAAGCTTCATATCACCCGTCTGGTTGATGAAGTCGATGCGTCCGTCATTGCCCTTGTATCCGCCAGGTCCCAGCTCTCTTACGCCCCAGCCTCTCACCGAGTTGGCACCACCCGAAAAATACCGTTTCTCGAAAGGCAGCACCTTGCTGTTGCCGTAAGGATACGCCACGCCGATGCCTGCATGCAGCGCCAGCACATTGCGGTCGTCGAAGCGCACCAGATGGGTATAGTCGAAATCAGCCTTGGCATACTGGGCATAGGCGATATTGATGAAGGTACGCTGTCCCTGAGAATTTATCTTGAAATTCAGCGCCTTGGAGAAAGCGCTGAGCAGATTGCCCGAAGACTCTACATTCAGTCGGAAGGCATCTACCTCATCGCTATAGGTCAATCCGAATCCCATCTTCATGATGAAGATATCCTCGTAATTATAGCGCAGGATGGCATTTCTGTTATCTACATCATCCAGATAGTCGCGCTTGAAAGTCTCTGAAATCCAAGGCATATACACATAGTTGAGGTCGAGCAGGTCGAATCGCCAGTTGAGATGATGGCGGGGTTCAGCCCAGCGGTAACGCCATGCCATGGAGAAGACGCGACGATGGAACTCCGGACGGTTCTGGAGGTCCCACGCCACCGAATACTCCGTATTGGCAGTCTGTCTTCTTCTGAAATTCTTAGACAGCAGCGGTGCCACGAAGCGTGGGAACACCAGTTTGCTCTCTATCGAATACTCCTGATAGTTCTGGTCCTGATAGCCCTCCAGTCCAGTGATAGCCTCGTAAGCACCACGCAGCTCGATACTCAGCTGTTCGCTACCCCGGAAGAGGTTTCTGTTGGTATAGGTGAGCGAAGCCGCAGCACCGAGGTCGCCTGCCGTATTGGTTCCTTCCGGCTGGAAGGAGATGGTAGAAGGCTTGTTGGTGCTGATCTGGATATTGCAATCGAGCATTCCGCTATCGGGAGCTTCCACGAATCGGATATTGGTATATTTCACCGCCTGCAGGCGTGCGAAATTATTATACGTACGTTGCAGGGCAGAGGCGCTGTAGGGACTTCCCTCCTTCAGGGCAGTGGCATTCAGGAGCACCTGATGGCGCAGGTGGATGCGGTCGCTGTCGTTGCTGAGATAGTTGATCTTCCTGATCTCGTATCGTGAGTGTGGGGTTTCCGGCGCATTACTGTTAGCCTTGTAGTTCATCAGATGCAGGGTAACGCCGATGTCTTTGCTGCCCGTGATGGTATCTGCAGAAAAGTGGATGAAATCCTTGTTGAAGCGGAAGTATCCATCATCAATGAGGAGATTGGAAATACGTTTGCGCTCATTATCCAGCGCCTCTACCGTGAAACGCATTCCCGGCTTCAGCATCTGGTTATCAGGGTTATCGAGCTGCAATCTATCCTGTATGTTCTTATCCTCTATGTCATACTCCACCTTGCCGATGAAGAACGGCTCACCGGGATGCAACAGATAGGTGGCATCCAGCTTCGGGGCTTTCTTCCGCTTCCTGCCCTTCGCATTCCCGTTCTTTCCATCCGCATTCTCATTTTCGCCATCCATCTCATTCTTGTTACCGCCCTTCGCCCAATCCTCCCCGTGAACGGTAGTATAGAGGGATACGCCAGCGTGCAGGAATCCCTGGTTCTGCATCGCCGTGAGCAGGTCCTGGCAAGTGAGTCGGGCCTGGATGGAATCATAGATGACGGGCTTCTTGCTGAACGGGTTTTTAAAGAGAGCAAAGAGCTTTGGCTTCTCTTTCTGTCGCACATACTGCTTGAGCGCCCCTGCATCATATTCCGCAGAGTCGCTCTTCACTTCCACCTTATTTAATATATACTCCCCCTCCTGCACATACTTGCTGGCAGAACATCCAGCCAGAAGCAGTGGCAGGGCGAGTATTGAAATCTTCTGTATTTTCACGAATCTAATCCTTTTAGATTGCAAAGATAGTGTAAATCGAAGAAAATACAAAATATTTAGCACTTTTTATTTTGTATTGTCTGCTTTTTATGCTACCTTTGCATCCATTAAAGATTAGAAACAACAACAAATGATTAGCAAGAATAAGATAAAATACATTCGTTCGCTCGAACTGAAGAAGAACCGCAACAAGGAAGGAAAGTTCGTGGCGGAAGGTTTCAAGGTAGTAGATGACCTGCTCGCCCTGCAACCTGCCGACCTCATTGTGGCTACCCAGGAGTGGCTCCACGGCAAGCACCTTGCGGATCAGACAGAAGTGATAGAGGTGACCGAGGAGGAGCTGAAGAAGGTGAGCTTCCTGCAGCATCCGCAGCAGGTGCTGGCTGTTTTCAGACAGGATACCGGCTGCAGTAAGCAGGATTCCAACAACTCTCAGGAAGAGGCGGAGGAGAAGAACTTCGGCTTTTCTAAAATCAACACCCAGGAACTGAGCCTCGCCCTGGATGGCGTGCAAGACCCGGGCAACCTGGGCACCATCATCCGCATTGCCGACTGGTTTGGCATCACCCACATCTACTGCAGTCAGGATACTGCCGACGTGTATAACCCGAAGGTGGTACAGGCCACGATGGGCAGCATTGCGAGAGTGAAGGTGGAATATGGCAACCTGCTGGCTCTGGTGGAGTCATTGCCAGCAGATGTACCCGTATATGGCACCCTGCTCGATGGCGACAACATCTATCAACAGCAGCTGGAAAACCGGGGACTCATCGTGATGGGAAACGAAGGAAAAGGCATTTCGCCTGCCCTTGCCAAGAAGGTGAACCGAAGACTGCTCATCCCGAACTTCCCGGAAGGAAGAGCCACAGCCGATAGTCTGAACGTAGCGATCGCTACCGCCATCACCTGCTCGGAATTCAGAAGAACTAAATCATTATAACTATGGAAGTAAATGAATTATTTAAGCAACGCAGCATAACTGCCTGCATGAAAGCATCCTACAATACTGTAACGAGCGATATCCGTTCGCTCGTCAAGCAGACATGGGTTACCCACGTGCCTTTCGCAGTATTGCTGGCAATCGTACTTTACTTTCTCCTCCCCAACAAGTCGCTTCACGATTGGGGAGAAGCGAATCCGATGGCTTCATTCATCCTGCAAACCATCATCTACGCAGCCACCCTCGTGATGGCGGCAGTATCATTCTGGCATCTCCTGCCCCACAAGCAGCTCTGCCCTCAGGGCGAAAAGCGCAAGCCGGGCAGATCGCTGGTCCGCATCTTCCGCCACTTCGGAGGCTTCCTCATGACCTGCTTTCTGGGCATGATGATTGTAGGCATCGCCACCTTTATCGCAGCTGTGCCTACCATCATCCTCATCATCGCCCAGCTCTACTCACAGTTGGGTGCACTCCAGGGCGATCCGCTCGGCGTACCGGGCTATTTCACCCCACTCCTCTTCCTCGTCTTCACCCTCACCAGCCTGCTCATCATCTATGCCCTCACCTGGCTCGGCATCGCACTGGCTTACCAGTATGCATCCTACAAGGTGCAGGATGAGGAAAAGAAAAAACTGAAGGAGAGTCAGCAGCAGATGGCTGTAGCCGGCATAGAGCAGATGGCTGCAGAAGAAGAGGAAAACAAGAAGTATTAATCATATTAACATAAATGAGATAGAAAGAGACATGAAACAGACAAGATTACTCTTCATCGACCGCGACGGAACCCTGATTCAGGAACCAGCGGACGAACAGATTGACAGCTTCGAGAAGCTGGTATTCACCAAGGGCGTATTCCGCAACCTCGCCTTCATTGCCCAGCACACCGACTACGAGCTGGTGATGGTGAGCAACCAGGACGGACTGGGCACCGACTCCTTCCCGGAGGATACCTTCTGGCCAGTACACAACTTCATCATCCAGACCCTGGAGAGCGAGGGCATCCACTTCACGAAGCAGCACATCGACCGCCACTTCCCGGAGGATAACTCGCCAATGAGAAAGCCGGGCACGGGTATGCTGACCGAATACATTGACAACCCAGCATACGACCTGGCAAACAGTTATGTAATCGGCGACCGTGAAACCGATGCCCAGCTTGCCGAAAACCTGGGTTGCAAGAGTCTGATTCTCGGAAAGGACGGCATGGACTGGGATAAGATTGCTGAGATTCTCTTTGCCGGCGACCGCATTGCAGAAGTGAAGCGCACCACCAAGGAGACGGATATCTACATCAAGGTAAACCTAGATGGCAGCGGCAAATGCGATATTTCTACCGGTCTTGGTTTCTTCGACCATATGCTGGAGCAGATAGGCAAGCACGGCATGATGGACCTCACCATCCACACCAAGGGCGACCTCTATGTGGATGAGCATCACACCATTGAAGATACGGGTATTGCTCTGGGCGAATGCCTGCTGCAGGCGCTGGGCGACAAGCGTGGCATTGAAAGATACGGCTACAGTCTGCCGATGGATGATTGTCTCTGTCAGGTGGCATTGGATTTCGGTGGCCGTCCATGGCTGATCTGGAATGCCGAGTTCCACAGAGAGAAGGTGGGCGAAATGCCAACCGAGATGTTCAAGCATTTCTTCAAGAGTCTGAGTGATGCGGCAAAGATGAACCTCAACATCAAGGCTGAGGGCGAGAACGAGCATCACAAGATAGAAGGCATCTTCAAGGCGCTTGCCCGCTCGCTGAAAATGGCGGTGAAGAGAGATATCTATCACTTCGAGCTTCCTAGCTCTAAGGGAATGCTGTAATAAAACGAAAAGTTGTTATTAGCAGCACGCCCTGTTATTAGTAGTATGCCCTGTTATTAGCAGCACGCCCTGTTATTAGCAGCACGCCCTGAAAGGGCAGAAGCTCCTAGCCCAGGGTAACACCCTGGGTTACGCATAAGCAAGAAAGACGCCCTGTAAGGGCAAAAGCTTCTCAAATACAAAGCTTTTGCCCTTACAGGGCGACTTCTTTATCCCATTATATACCCAGGGTGTTACCCTGGGCTAGGAGCTTCTGCCCTTTCAGGGCGTATGGGATGTGGCTTATGACACACCCTCGCTTATTACATCCAAAAACAAGTTATATCCTGACTAAAACTTTGTCATGAACTCCACAACAATCTTATCCTTTTCTGAAGTCTTAGCCACACCACCCTTGCGATAGAAATACTTCTCGTAGTTGATACGGATATCCGAGATGAATGGCTTGGCAAGGCTCAGGGTTACACCGCCCGTTACACGATGGCGCTTGTAATCATTGATCTTCAAGGCACCAGGCTCTGTATCAGAACCACCATATCGGGTACCATCGCTGTGGTCGCTCATGAAATCATATCTTGCCAATGGCGAAACCTTCCTGATGATGCTCTTCTGATTGCAAACCGGAATATCATAGCATACGAATCCATCGAAAGCATGCACATCGTGGAAGGCGTCCTTGCTGTAATGCTTGTAAAGATACTCAGCCTCAGCAATGAAACCGCCCTTGTGGAAGGTGATACCGCCATCATACATCGTTACCGTGACATCAGACGGCTTAATCTTCTGGGTACTCAACACCAGGTTCACATTCGGAAAGAGGAACTGAGCCTTGGCAGAATAGTTAACACCCTTGGTCCAGTAATCCTTCTGGTTGGTCAAGCCCGAACCGTTGAAGATACCGGCATTCACCACGATAGGGAAACCTACATTCCAGGTGTATCCTATTTCAGCACCCACATCGCGCACGTTACCCACCTGCTTGGCGATGAACGAACGGTTGGCAAAGTACTGCTGATGAGGAGAACGGTGAGCATCAATGGTGAATGGCACACGCTCCTGACCGATGGTGAACTGCAGGGTCTTCCAAGGCTTGATGCGTGTATAGGCATCGAGCATCTTGATCTTACCCTCGTCGCAGAGGTCGATTTCCGCCTTATAGCTTACCTGAGGTGTTACATTGCCAGTCACGTTGATGCGGGCTGTACGCACCTCGAATCGTCCCTCCCCCTCTTCGGTCTGGTACTCATACTTAGAGCGGATGGTTCCACCAATGGTCATCGACTTGGCGAAATTCTCAATGCCCTTCTCTACAGAGCTTTTTTCTGTATTCTGGGCATTCATTCCCATCGACACCATCGAGAGTGCCATCAACAAATACGTTTTCTTCTTCATTTCTTACCTTATTATATATACACGTAAATCTGATTTTCTTTATTCCGAATGAAATCTTTTCCGATGATGCGGAAAGACATCTTCTTCATTTCGACTGCAAAGGTAAGGAGAAGATATTTCTACCGTAAAACATAAGTATTACAAAGCTGTTACATCACTGATTTTCTGCACCTGTAATATCATTGTAATGATGGCAAAAACAGAGGAATAAACCACTTCATCCACAAATAAAATAAAAGATATGTCTATATCTCAAGTTTTTATGCTATCTTTGCACAGAAATGTGCGAAGGTAGCATTTTTTTGTTTACCTTCCGCCTCTTCTTGCGTCATACACATAAAAAGGAACAAATGGAAGAAACAGAATTTGAACATATCGCCCAGGAAATGCGCCCCAGGTTGACGGCACATTGTCAACGCTATCTCTCGGCAGGAACCCTTGCCGAAGAAGCCGACGACATCGTGCAGGAAACCCTGGTGAAGCTCTGGAAGATGCGCGACAAGCTCTCTGAATACCAGAGCATCGAGGCCTTAGGTATGACAATAGCCAGGAATCTCTGCATCGACCATCTGAGACGCAACAAAGCCCAGACTGCATCGCTGGAACAGATGAAGCATCCCGCAGAAATCTGTACGGCAACCGAGCGTACCGACCAGACCATCATCGGCGAAGATACGCAAAGGCGACTCAACAGGGCGATGGATAGGCTTCCGGATACGCAGAGAAGAATGCTGCTATTGAGAAGCGAGGGAAAGAGCCTCGATGAGATTGCCGAAACCTGCGGAGCCAACAAGACGAGCACCAAGACGATGATTTCTGCAGCAAGAAGATCATTGCTGAAAATGATGAAGTCATAAACTCTAAAAAGGAAAGAAATGAAGAAACTAGAAGATATAACCTATCGCCACGAGCTGATAGAACGCTACCTCGATGCTGATACCAGCGTGGAGGAAGAACAGGCATTGGCTGATTTCTATCGCCATTGCGAGGATAAGGATTTAACGGATGAGGATCTCGACATCAGAAACCTGATGCTGGGAATGGAGAACTATACTCCGAATATTCATCAGGTGGAAGAAGCTGATGGACAGCCACAAATGAAAGAGATGTCCCTTGCAGCTTCTAAGAAACACGAAACAAGATGGGTACGCCTCTCTGCGATACTTCTCGCTACGGCGATGCTGGCAGGCCTCATCTTCCTGCTCTTCCCCATCAAGGATTATTTCTCATCCTCTTCTGAACAACAACCTGGCCTTGCCAACCTGGTTCCTACAGAGCAGGTGGTTCGCTCGCAGCCATCTTCCGAGGATGAAGACGGGAACCTGAACGCATACGAAAAGATGGAACGTGCCGACTCCCTCTTCCTGGCTGCAACCCAGGATATCGTGCCCCCGCAGAAAATAAAGACAAGCAAGATATCCCTTGCCAAAAGAAAGAATATCGCAGAAAGAAGCGAGAAAGATGCTGAGAAGACAGCAGAAAATACAGAAGAGACCTCTTCCGGCAATGCCGAAAAGACCTCTTCTGAAGCAGAAAGAAGCATTCATGAAGATTTCAATCAGATTTATGAAGTAGCCTCTGCCGCCCTACCTTCTGCCGAGCAGCTGACCATCAACCGCCAAGGCGATAACATCGTTATCTCAACCCTGGACAACGACGGCAACATGCAGCATTACACCATCAATATCACAGAAACGCAAGATGGTAGTTATCAGCTACTTCCTTTGGCACAGTTAAACGAATGATAAAACATTTCACGTTGAATTATAAACATTTCACGCTTATGAAAAAGTATATTTTCACCATTGTATTTGCCCTGCTGGGCATAACCAGCAGTATGGCATCCAAGGCAGATACCCTGCGTATCTACAGCATCGACGGCGAGCGCATTCCGAACTTCACCGGCAAGGAACTCATCGGTAAAACCATCAAGAATTACCAGGTAAACACCAACGTCCTGCCGGCACCCAAAAGCGATATGATAGAGATTCATATCATCACCACTACCACACCTCCTGCCCCCAAGCCAGCCCCTCACTATCTGATCAAGGGCAGAGAGCAGGAACTGACTGAAGAGGAATTCAACAAGATTTCTCCCAGCAAAATCAGAGCCATCGATGTCTTAAAAGAGGGCACCAAAGCCATTCAGGAAAGAGGTCTGAAAGAGGATGGCAGAAGCTACATCATCGTTACTCTGGAGAAATAACAGATAAGACGTATCCCTTTTTCTTCAGCGACTCAATCTTAACGGTCGCATCATGCTGAAGAGCATGGCGGAGATACGTCATCTGCACATTCACAGCCAGGGAGTTGGCATAGCTTACGGTACCCCACACCGCCTCCTGTATCATCTCCTTGCTTACTACATTGCCGATATTCTTCGCCAGCAGACGGAGGATGTCGGCTTGTCGGCTGGTAATGAGCACACGAGAGGAACGGGTGCGAAGCTCATTGTTGTTATAGCAGAAGGTGGTTTCTCCGAAATGATACACCTCCTCTTCTATCGTCTCACTCTCATTCATGGAGAACCGCTCCTCTATTCTTGCCAGCAACTCTTCCGGATAGAAGGGTTTGGCAAGATAATCGTTTGCCTTCAGGGAGAAACCTTTCAGTCGATCGTTCTTCTCTGTACGGTCGGTGAGGAAGAAGATAAGCACCTTCGGGTCGATGGCTCTGATGCGCTCAGCCACCTCATAGCCATCCATCTCCGGCATATTGATGTCGAGCAATACCAGGTCGGGCTTCACTTCCGGGAACTGCTCCCATGCCTTCTTGCCATTGCCGGCATAAGTCACATCGTAGCCATACTGCTGCAGGAAACTCTTCAGCAACATGGAATACTTCAAGTCATCGTCTGCAAATAATATCTTGATCATTTTTTCTGTTGTTTATAGCGTTAAACCGGATGCATCAGGAGTGCTGCGGGATGACGATTGAAATTCTGGTTCCCTTGCCCACTTCGCTCTGCATCATTTTCCTACCCCCATGGGCCTTCACAATCATATCAACAAAACTCAAACCCAAGCCGATGCCCGGCTGCATCATATCCGGGTAAGCATTGCTGCGATAGAACTTCGTCCAGACTCTCTGCTGCTCGTCGGGCGAAATTCCGATACCATTATCAGATACAGAAATCATGACTTCCCCCTTCCCGGTATCTCGGCAGGCAACATGGATATTGACAATGTCGCCGGAATACTTCACCGAGTTCTCCATCAGATTGCTGACCACATTCAGAAGCTGGTCTCTATCTCCCATCATCCGGTTGGAAGTGCGCTGGTAATCGAGCGAAACATTCACCTCCTTCTGCCTGTTCTTTCGATAAACTGCCACCAGATTCTGCAAGGCGGCATGGATATCGAAAGAAGTTATCTGGAGTGGGATATGTTCCTCTGCCCTGATTACTTCACGGAGTTTGGCGAGATAGGCAGTCAGGTTATCGCTCTCCTCTCTTACCGTCTCCATGATGAGGGCATTCTCATCCTTCTCATCTGTCTTTTGAGCAGAGAATACAGATACACACATCTTCAGTGTCTGCACCGGGCGCTTCAGCTCGTGAATCATCGTATGCACAAAGTCGCTTCGCATCTTATCCACCTTCTTCTGCAGGAGCATCACCTTGATGAGATAAGCTATGCTCAGGAGAAGCATGATGGTAACCAGCAGACTTCCTATCATCTGCCACATCATTCCCTTCAGGATGGGCAGCATCGGCACCTGCATTCTCATCTGCATCGACTGATACTGGATAGGATTAAAAGGCACTTCCACCAGCATTTCGTGATGAAACAAGGTAGGAGGTTCCACGATTCTTGTCTGCCATAGACGATGCTTGCCCGTCTTCATCTCTGCCCCGATGAAGTCATTGCCCAGTTTCCTACTGATGAAACGATCAAAATGCACCTTGTCAAAGCGGGTAAGCTGGTAAGTGATGAAAGTATTCAGACAATCAAAAGAATTGTTGGAATCCGTCTCACGCAAATCGAAAGTATCTCTCTTCTCCATCACATTACCGAATCCCGGCTTGCGATACACCACTCCACCAATGATTGTATCCGTATCCAGCGGAGAGCAAACCGTAGTACAGGGACCCTTGAAGTCTGAAAAATATGCCGAGACGACATAACCGATATGTGATTTTTCTTTTACCGCCGCTCCGATATTTGTCAGATAGGCAATAATCGCCCGTTCCGCCTTTTCGGCGTTTTTCTTCCCCATCTCTCCCATCGAATAGGTTACGCTATTGTATAGCCAATAGGTCTGCAAGCCTATCAGCAGGAAAGAGGAAAGGATGGCGAGCAGCCAGACTTGTTTGATTCTTCTATTCATATCATTTTTCTTTTTTCGATGCAAAGGTATAAAGATTTCACTATATATAATAAGGTGAAGCAAGATTATTTTGCCAGCGTAATGTTTCAGTAATGATTATTTGCGATTTTGAGCCTGAAAAGCTGTTCCTTTGCAAACGAAAACAAAAAACAAGGAAGAAAATGAAGAAAGAAACTGTTTTATGGACGATGCTAGCCACCGCCACCTGTGCAACAGCACAAAACGGGAAATTCCCGACATCTGGAGTTTCCGCAGACTCAATACAGACGGAAAATGATTCGATCAAAGCTAACCAAGAAGCTGAGATCAAAGCAGACAAGGAAGCCGAGATTCAAGCCGTAACCGTAACAGGTCATCGCCCGATGTACAAAATGAAAAACGATGCCCTGGTTACCCGTGTCCGCAACACTCCTTTGGCAAAGGAGCCGACGCTGGAAGATGTATTGAAGCACATCCCCGGCATGAAACAAACCTCCGATGGAACTCTGGAAGTAAACGGACTGGGAGCACCCACCATCTATCTCAACGACAAGAAGGCGACTTCTGCCGAACTCTCTCATCTCAATGTGAAGCTGATCGATGAAATAGAACTCATCACCACTCCTGGTGCAAAATATGATGCAACGACGGGAGCCGTACTGAGAATCCTGACGAGAAGAACAGACGAGGGTATATTCGGCAAGATGCAGGTGTATGATAAGTTGAGCGAGGTGAACACCAACCACGAGGAATTGACCCTGGGTTGGGTAACGAAGAAGATTTCGCTCACAGGATTTTACGGCTACACAGACAACCGATACAATGTGCATCAGCCACAGGAAGCGCTCGTAAGAGCCAAAGATGGCGAATATCTCTTCGGAACCGACCGCCATGGCAAGAACAAGGCAAATTATAACGCTACAGAACTCAACTTCGACTGGTTGCTCAGCAAGCAACACGAAGTGGGAATACAATGGGAAGGGCTTTGGCTGAATGGCGGTAGAAGCGAGAAACAGCAGCAGTACTATCGCTATCCTAACCCAGCAGGAGAAGATACAAATAGAGAGATGAAGCTTTCTGATGCGGATGGCGAGATGAAGTATTTTGATGCGGAGAGCCAGCAATGGGGACACCAGCGCAGCCACCACTTCAATCTCTTCCATCTGGCTAAATGGTCGAAACATCTCTCATCACAGATTTATCTGGACTATGCAAAGAACAAGGATTCTGACAGCCAGCCTATCACGGAGAAAGAAGGTAGCGAGATGCAGGAAACCCTCAACCGCTCTAATTCCAACTACGATATCTATAGTGGAAGAATCGAAGTCAAGCAACTCATCTCTGATAAACATTCCATCAACTATGGCGGCGAATGGAGCCTGATGGAAGGTAAGGGAAAAACCGAAAGTTCTGCCGATATGCTAGGAACTACGGAATACAAAAACCACGATACCAAGACGGCTGCTTACCTGCAATATCAGGGTGGAGTTGGCAGATGGAACTGGTGGGCAGGCATCCGATATGAGCATCTCACCTCCCGATACACCAATCTGTCGGAGGAATCTCCCGACAATATGGAGCGTCATTACGACCAATGGTTTCCATCGTTCGGTATCACTCTCAAAGAACCATCGTGGCATCACTCGCTCAGCTTCCGCACTACCACCGCCCGACCTTCTTTCAGGCAGCTAAGCGGGAACATCTACTATACCTCGCGCTTTCAGTATCAGATCAGCAATCCGAAGCTGCAGCCAGTCAACACCTATCGTTTGACCTACTCGGTGCAGTGGAAAGATTTCATGGGAATGCTGAGATATACCCGTATCGACCACTCCATCATGTATGTGCATGAAGTGCCGGAAGACAAGCCCGTAAGATACGTGAGTACATTCATGAACTTCAACAAGATTCAGAAATACATGGCATATCTCAACTGGGGCCACGTCTTCGGCTGCTGGCGCCCGAATGTCAATGCAAGCATCACTTACCAGCGCTTCTCCGTAAATGATCATGGAGAGCTAATCAGTTACAACGGAGTAACTTGGGATGCATCGTTTGACAATTACTTCACGCTACCAAACGACTATCAGCTGTCGCTCTCCTACAGTTTTGACAACGGAGGACAAGTGGGCAAAACGAAGTTCAGCCCCACTCAGAACTGGAGTCTTGGTGCCAACAAATCGTGGATGGACGGCAGATTACAGGTTGCCGTCAGTGCCAACGACCTCTTCCATCAGCAGCTCTTCAAGGAGCGAACCCACGAGCATGCCGTTGACTTCTCCCAGACTGAGGATTACAAGCTATGGAGCTACAAGTTGACCGTAACCTGGAAATTCAACAAGCGCAAGGGAAGATACAACGGCATGAACAGTGCGGAAGATGAATTGAACCGACTGTAGCCGGACAAGACTCTCTTCTTAATGATCTTTATAATTTCAAGTATCCGGGTTATCCCACACCCAGCAGTTCTACTTCGAATATCAGGGTAGAACCGCCTGGGATGCCCGGCTGTGAGAACTTGCCGTAGCCCATCTCGGCTGGGATGTAAAGTTTCCACTGGTCGCCTACGTGCATCTGCTGCATGGCAACAATCCAGCCGTCAATCAGGTCGCTCAATCGCATGGCGAACGGCGTACCGCCACGGCTGGAATCAAACTTCTTGCCATTGATGGTCCAACCGGTGTAATGGGCCGTCACGATGCTGCGTCGGCTAGGCTGTGCTCCCTTCGGGTCTCCCTGCTTCAACACCTTATAATATATACCACGAGGCAGCGCCATAACGCCCTCCTCCTTTGCCTTTTCCTCCAGCCAACGCTTGTTGGCCTCAACATATTCTCTTTTTGCCATAAATCTATTTGATACTTGATATACTATGATTTTTGCGCAAAGTTACAAAAATCTATCGTATCTGCAAAAGAAAAAGGAGAACTTTTCTTCTTTTATCAAAGAAAAGCAGTACCTTTGCACCCTAATCATCCAAAAAATACGATATGCCACAATCACTACATATTGCAATTATTGGTGGGGGTGCCGCAGGATTCTTTGCGGCGATAGAGGCCAAGCGCAACTTCCCTCACGCCGACATCACGATTTTCGAAAAGAATTCGAAGGTTCTCGCTAAGGTGGAAATTACGGGAGGAGGAAGATGTAATCTTACCAATTCCTTTGACGAGATTTCCGACCTGAAACAGGCGTACCCCCGCGGACATAAACTGATGAAGCGACTCTTCAAGAGATTCGACTACCAGCATGCCTTCGACTGGTTTGAGGAGAACGGCGTGCCACTGGTCACACAGGAAGACCAGTGCGTGTTTCCGCAATCGCAGGATTCGCAAAGCATCATCAACTGCCTGGTGAATACCGCCAAGCGACTGGGCGTGAAGATACAATGCAACCACCAGCTCACCGCCATCACCGAACTGGAGGATGAGCGCCTGCTCCTGGATTTCAAGATTTCAAAAGAAAAGGGAAATCTATCGGGTGCATCTTCTGCCTCTTTTCAGAAAGCATCTTCTGCCTCTCATCCCTTTTCTGAAATCAAGCAGATTGCCTTCCACCGGGTAGCCATCACCACGGGCGGTCATCCGAAAATAGAGAATTTCAAGCATCTCTCAGACCTGGGACATGCGATAGAGCAGCCTATCCCATCACTCTTCACCTTCAACATTGCCGACAAGGCTTTCAAGAACCTGATGGGCACGGTGGTAGAGCCTGTATATACCAGCATTCCGGGCACCAAGCTGAAGGCAGAGGGTCCGCTCCTCATCACCCATTGGGGCATGAGCGGTCCTGCCGTACTGAAACTCTCATCCCATGCAGCCCGCTATCTGCACGAGAACAACTATCAGATCAAGATTTCCGTAAACTGGGTACACGAGAGCAACCGCTCGCTGGTGGAAGAGAACATCCAGGGTATCATCATCGCCAACCCGCAGAAGCAGCTAGCCAGCATCCGCCCTTACAATCTCCCATCCCGCCTCTGGCTCTTCCTGATTCAGAAGATGGGATATGCACCCGAGAAGAAATGGAGCGAAATGGGAAAGAAGGGCTGCAACCTGCTGATAGAAGCCCTCACCAACGACCTCTATCAGGTAAACGGCAAGGGAGCCTTCAAGGAGGAGTTTGTTACCTGCGGCGGCATCAGCCTCAACAACATCGACCTGCATACCCTGGAAAGCAAGGTGTGTCCTCACCTCTTCTTTGCCGGCGAAGTGCTCGACATCGATGCCATCACCGGCGGCTTCAATCTGCAGGCAGCCTGGACCACGGGATATGTGGTGGGACAACATATCGGAGAATAGCCTATTCCTCTTTCGAAACAAAGTCTTTCACGATGCGGGTGTATTCCTCGTGATGGTCGCGATATGCCATAGCATGAACGGATCCTTTGGCGATGAAGATGGCTTTACGGCCCTTCGTCTTTGCCTCGTAAAGCGGATGAAGCATGGCGTAGGGCACGAAGGCATCCTTATCGCCATGGATAAAGAGCATCGGTTTGGTGCTCTTGCGAACCTGCTCTATCTGCTGAGCCTCGGCAAACGACCAGCCGTAGCGATGCTGGCAAAGGGCGGAAGTGGTATTCATCAGCGGGAAGGCAGGCAAGCCAAACTGGTCTTTGAGCTGAGCGGAAAACTCATCCCATACGCTGGTATAGCCGCAGTCCTCCACAAAGCACTTCACGTAATCGGGTGTCTTCTCTCCCGATACTGCCATCGTGGTTGCCGCACCCATCGAAATGCCATGAATCACCTGACGGGTATTTTTCACTCCTCGTTCTTCACTTTTCACTCTCTGTTCTTCACTCTTCCCTTTAAAAATCTCATTGGCGATTTCCGACCATCTGATTACATCCCATCTATCCTTCCATCCCATCTGGATATGGTCGCCCTCACTCTTTCCATGTCCATACAGATCTGGCAGGAGCACATTATACCCCATATCGTGATTATAGAGATAGGCGATGTGCAGCATTCCTTCGGAGCGCACCTGATAGCCATGCACCACCACGGCAGTCTTTTCCGTAGTCTTCGGTGCATAGAGATAGATGGCATGGGCCTTGTAGCCAGACGGCATCACGACAAAGGTATCCTTCACGCAATGGTGCTGATACACAGAGTCCATCCAGCCAACCATCCAGGGGCACTCGTTCTTCATTCTATTCTTCCAATGCTCAGCCGTCATTCTCTCCTCCTTCGGATAGTTGAGCGAATAATTGAGCATATAGTTGCTGGCACCATACAGTCCCAGCACCACAAGCACCACCAAGCCCAGAGCCGAAGCGATGCCTATCTTTCTCATCTTTTTCTGTTTCATCTTCATTCTTTTTGCTATTAAAAATATCTATTATAGAGTTTCCGCTGCAAAATTAAGGAAAAAGATGGAATTAGCAAAGAAACGGAGAAAAAAATCCTGTTAAATTGAAGCATAAAGCTGCATTTATATGGGTATATGAACTACGACAAACAATCGATAAGCATATCCCAGAATGGATAGAGTTTCAACAGTTTACAATCTATCCATTTCCTTTTTCCCTGCCCCTTTACCTTTATATTTTGTTTTAACTGTATTAAACTTATATCTTACGATACATTCCACTGCCCTTACAATCGCAGCCTTTTCAATATAGACATCATTCATTCCGCTGAAAATGGTAAAAGTATTTTTGCGAGCAGTATTAAAGATGTCATTTGCAGACAACTTGACATTCCATTTTTTTGATAAGTCCTTAGCCAAAGAAAGATTTATCTGTCCAACACTCCCCATCTTAATATTCTCACTATTTCCCTCACTACGCCAACTGTAATTTACTGTCGCCATATAGTTGTTATGGAATTTGAAAATATTATTGAACTTAACTACAACCAAAGGATTGTTCACGTGCTTTATATTTCCTCTGTAATCAATCTTGTAAAATTGCGAGACAACACCACATGCCAATACGGGATAATAGCATTTCCAAAGGAATCCGGGCATAAAAGAAGCCATTATCTGTAAGTTAGACAGACTGTTTCTAGAATTTTCCTTTTTGAGCAAAGCTATAGTCTTCGAATCATCATAATATGTATATGATGTTATTATTTGGTTTTGCACCTTTTTATAATTAGCTGTTAATGCCAGCCAGCGATACCTCAAATTCAAAGAGATGTTGTCGCTATAGGATGGTTGCAAATACGGATTTCCACTTTGATAGAGATATTTGTTAACATAGTGAACCGTGTTGCTCAACTGAGAGTACAATGGACGATAGCATTGCTTAGAATAGCTCAGCTGCACCATAGTTTTTCCAATGGGCAGAGACAATGAAGCAGTCGGGAAAAACTTATCATAAACATGTGACTGTTCGTGATTTTTTCTGCCACCTATAAAATATTCACTGTTCACATGCTCATACCTGCCACCGATACGGAATGTTACATTGCCTAGATGCTGCATAGTCTCAACGTAATATGCCATGTTAAGCTCCTGTATTTTATTGTTCTCGCCTGCCATAATGCTATTTTCACTTTCTGAATTTTCCGCACGGCTACTATTGGTGAAATCTACTCCAAAGCTAAAATTTCCTTTAAGAAACGGGTGTGACGCATATAATTCCGTTGCCATTAACCTAGCATGCCCAACATCTTTTATTCCGAAATTCTGATTGATGCCAGTCTGCTCTATAACATTTTGATTTTCACGTGTTTTTTTCCACATTAAATCAAAAGTCATTTCCAAATTCCATTTTCCCCAAAACCCATGGCAATATCCATCTAACAAATGTTCCAAATCTCTTAATTTGATATCCTTGTATGCAGACGTCTCACTTTCAATTACATCATCAGAATATAATGATGACATAATGCTCGAATTGGTCTTTGTTGGAGCATAAGATACTTGGTAAAATGCGCCAAATGAGAGTTTTGGAGATGAGGAAAAATCAAATCCCCATTTACCATCAATCAACTTTGAGTGCTGTGTCGATTTCATAGCCGTATTCTGCTGATGATGTGACGAGAGCCATGAATTCTGAACATTTTTGCTAGAGTTCGTATCCTTGCCTTTCTCAAATCCCAACGTTCCAAAAACATCCAAATTGTCAATTCTATAGTTCAAGTCCAAATTGTCTTTGCCATACAGATAATTACGACAACCAAAAGTAGCAATGTTATCAAAGGAGAAACCATCCCCAACCTTTTTAATGGTTGTTATCTTTATAATGGAACCTACGGTTGAAGCATAACGTGAACTTGGATTCGTTATAACTGTTATCTTATCTATTTGGTTAGCCTTCAATTGCTCAACTTCTATATTATTGCGGACAATATGTCCATTGATATAGAAAACTGGTTTTCCCTTGCCAAAAACTTCAATGGAACCATTATTATTCAGTACACCAGGCAACATACCCATAACGTCTTTTGCAAAACCAAGTTTTTCCAAAATGGTACCTTTGACTTCTGTCACAAAGCCTTCGCTGTTCAACTTTGCCAAAGGGCGGGTTGCCCTAACAACAACCTCCCTTAATTGCAAAGTATCCTTTCCATAATTTTGGTTAGCGATACCAGTCTGAGCTAAACAGATTTGAGCTAAAATCAAATGAAATATAATACCAACAAATCTTTTTACCTTAAAATCTAACATTTTCATCCGTTCCTATATCTTTTGTTTTATAAAACTCTACTCCACTCTTAACAAAGAGCTGTTTATATTCTTATTAACATCCTTCTCTACTTTTTGGGTCTTCCTGCCAAAGTCGAAGGAGTAAGCAACCTTGATGCTGGCATATTGCGAAGCCGTCTGGTCTTTGATGCTCTTACTGTAACTGTAGATAGGCAAATCCAACCAATATCGCTTCTCCTGCTTTTTGAAAGGCGATGCTGCCTGAAGTTCTACATAGAGGTTGCCCCTGCTGTAAGAACACGACATTCCATAGTCGATAGGAGTCTTGCTTATCACCAAAGCAGCTTCATCTAAAGACTTCTTGCCAAAATGCAGGTAAGGCTTCAAGGCAAAATCACCCATGAACATATTCAACCCAAGATTACCCGTCAAATTGTTGTTATGCATCGACCAGGTAGTCTTCACATCCGCATGGTTATATCTGATATCTCCCGACAAATTGGCAAACTTACACAGTTTGTACTGCAAGGCGAAGATAGCAGAATAATATTGAGCATTTCCACCGTTCGAGTAAGTCTTCACTATTTTCCCGTTTGCCTCATCCAGGTAATAATCATCAGTTACAGGATGATGATTGTAACGGAATTGTCCGATGGCAGAAACACTCAACCTGTTGAAACGCCCCATATAATACAAATAGGTGTTGATGTCATGCGATTTCTTCAGTTCGGGCATTCCCTTTTCCATCATGTGGGAATTGATCTGAATCATAGCCCGGTTGATGACATCCATACCATGATTGGAGTTCACAAAGTTGAATGACCACAAGAGCATTCCCTTATTCAGCTGGTATTGCACATTCGTATTGATGCGAGGAGACAGCTGGCTAAAACTGTTGTCTCCATGCAGATGATATTGAAGCCAATCCAATCCGATGCGGGTTTTCAGGCTCAAGCGCCTGCTAGCCTGAAAATTATAGGAGAAGAAAGCCAACGACTCCCCTTTCCACAGATGCTGCCAAAGTTCGCAATTGCCGGAATAATCGGCATTCCAGACATCGTGGTAATGAAACAGTTCCACAGATAAGAAATGCTTTTGAGAGAAATAATTATAGATGGCAGACAGCTGGAACGACAGCGCTTTCTCGTCTTCATCGGTTATTGCCTCGAAAGGCTGTTCCTGATAAAGACGATGATAGGAGTTGGCAGAATACTTGCCATGTACTCCCAAAGTAAGCGTCTGATTCTTGCTTAATGGCAAGTTGGCGTTCAGGTCAATCTTAGGAGACAGACTCTTCTTCCGGATATTTGAGAAGATGTCCGTCTCTGTGCTTTCCCTCGCAAAACCAGAAGATGCATTTCTTGGAGTAGAGAGATTGACGAGCGTAAACTTGCCCACCCAAGCAGTATAATGACGATACTAAGCCTGGCGACCTTA
>ENA-ORRU01000078-ORRU01000078.1-human-gut-metagenome-genome-assembly--contig:-NODE-78-length-71971-cov-103.254936_pt1 | contig 71971 bp, 99 predicted proteins | sample MGYA00242184_ERZ509151 | MGnify/ENA primary metagenome ERZ509151 (study PRJEB26280, sample SAMEA2338667) | human gut metagenome | biome: human gut; feature: human-associated habitat; material: faeces... | reverse complement strand
CGGAAGAGCAACTTAGAGATTTGCGCAACATTGGACAAAGTCAGTGTAGTGGGAAAAGTTACGAATTTAACATAGAAACATGGGAGGTTACATAAAATGAAATATGATGTTTGCATTCAAGAAACTTTGAGTAAGACAATAACCGTAGAGGCAGATACAAACACGGATGCTTGCTCTATGATTAGAGAAAAGGTTAATAATGGTGAAATTGTCCTTTCTGCTGACGATTTCACTGGTTGTAGAATTATAACAGCACAAGAAGCTTATGGAAGTGAAGACAACGAAGACTGAGTACAGAGAACTGCTTAACGTTCTAGAAAAAGCAGCTAATCTGATTGGTGAAAAAACAACTCGAGCCAGAGAACTTGATTTAGCTAGAAGATTAAGCAGGTCAAAGGCTTTGCTGGTAAAAAGAAATGGCAGTCTTCAAGGAGAAAGCGGCGATAGTCATTAACGGCATCGTGTACGTGGCGGAACCAATGGATGACTGCGAGGATTGTGCGTTTTGTACGGGCTTGGCACAATGCAGCGTAGATTTCATTTGCATCTCTATGAGAGAAGCATTCCGTAAGGGATTCAGAAACAAGCCTATCGGTTTCAAAAAATGGAAAGGTTATGAAAGGAACAGAAACATTCAAGAAGGCAATCAAGGCATATCTTGACAAGCGTGCAGCAGAGGACGAGCTTTTTGCGAAGGATTATGCCAAGCCGGGCAAGAACATCGATGATTGCTGCGACTTTATTATCTCAGAGGTCAAGAAATCCGGAAGGAATGGCTTTGACGATGATGAGATTTATGGAATGGCAGTTCATTATTATAATGAAGAAGAAGTCTCATTCACCAAGAATCAGAATTGCACCATTGTTACAAATCTCTCAGACCAGACCAAGGAGAATCTGGAGAAGAAGGCTGAGGAGGAGTTCAAGCAAGCCAAGATCATGGAGCTCAAAAAGAAGGAGTCCGCAGAGAAGGAACGCTTGAAGAAGAAAGCCGAGGCTCAGAGAAAGAAGGATGCAGAGATTGGGCAGTTGAGTTTGTTTGATTTTTAAATATGTGAGTTATGAAGCCAAGAAATAAGACAGAACGTGAAGTTGTAAAACTCTCAGATAGAATACCGGAGTTGTCAGATAAGCAACGTGAATGGGCCATCAAGACTTGCATCTCTGAAGATGATGCCTACAAATACAGTGATAGATTTTCTAGAGGATGCTTCTACCTTGTATGCACATTCAAGGGATGGCAGGTTCTCAGGTACTTCCAGGTAAGAGTGAAGTTCCGGTTCCACAAGATGGTTAAGGAGAAGATTTACTTCAAGGAGTGTATGCAGCAATGGTTGAAAGACGGGGAATATGTTTTTCTTGCCAAGCAGAGAACTAGCGGATATACTGTAGATGCTTTTTCTGCTTTTGGAAAGCTGGAAGTAAGAACGCATACTTTATGGAGCGGTTTGGGCGACCCTCGCGATATCGGGTTCGATGGAGTATATTACGCTTCAGTCCAAGACAAGTATAAGTACGCTCTCAGAGACTTCAAGAAAAAGATTCCGTGTGACGAAATCTTCCGTTCCGTCAATGCTAACACATACAATGAAACTCTTATGAGACGTGATGTTGATATGTGGAGAATGTGCAAGTATCACGAAGCTGTCTTCGATAGAGAAAGAATGTCTGCCGTCAAGATTGCTGTCAGACACGGAAAAGCTTCTTATATTTACGATAGCTTGTGGTGGGATATGCTCGACAGCATCACGTATCTCAAGAAGGATGTACGTAACCCTTCTATAGTTTGTCCGGAGAATCTTCGCGAGGCACACGACAAGTGGCTAAAGTCAGCAGACAACAAGAAAAAGAAAATGGAGGACAGAATGACTAAGCTGCGTTTGATTGCTGAAGAGAAAATGCAACTCAGATACCTGGAGCAAGCAGCTAAAGCCGAAGAGGAGAATAAGAAAAAGGCAGAAGCAATGGCTAATGTTTATGTTGACAGAAGAAAGCAGTTCTTTGACATTGACATAAAGGATGGCGCCATAGACATACAGGTTCTTAAGTCCGTCCAGGAGTTCTTTGAAGAGGGCAAGGAAATGAGGCACTGCGTATTCAGAAACGGCTATTACGATGTGAACAGAAAGCCGAACTGCCTCATACTTTCTGCCAAGGTAAACGGGCAGCGTATGGAGACAATCGAGGTAAACTTAGCCGATGTTACCGTTGTTCAATGCCAGGGCCACGGAAACATCAATTCCGCTTTTCACGATGCCATTCTGAAGCTTATCAAAGACAATCTGTGGCAGATAGAATCTAGGCTTCCGAACAGAGCAAGCAGAACGGCGTAATTTTTAGTATTTTTGGCTAAATTTTCCGTTTGATATATTTGCATATATCGGAATTTTTTCGTATCTTTGCGTATGAAAAGAGCCTATTTTGCGGCATTTTTGACTATTCAAGACGCATATATGCACGATTTTATGTTAAAATATAGTTAATTTCGGATTTTTAGTATTTAATCATTAAATATTTTATTAAATTTGCAGCGATGGAATACGATTACAGTAAGCTCAGAGAGTTCATCAAGCGTTGTAAGTGGCAATGGGCTACTTCGATGATAGACGTTCCTCATGAGTACATTCACAGAGACAAGTGCGCATTGACAAACGACGAGTTCTATTACTTCGTCAGCGCACAGCGAGACAATGGAGTCCATGAAAGATGGGGAAAGTATAATTTCCCGTACCTTTACATTGACGGTTACAAGTATTGGACGATGGGCGATCCATTCGAGACTACTTGGATTCTGAACAGACAGAAGGTTTTCAACGAGTTCGACTTCCTTGAGTGGCCGGTACCGCGAATCTATTCGAACCAGGAAATGGACGTGATGGCAAAGTCAATCATGTTCACGTTCAAGGACAGGAAGTTTTTCGAGGCTGGCATCGGAAACGGAGATTTCGTAGCCTATACCAAGATAAAGCCGGAAATGTATTATGGTGTTGATCCAAGCAAGAAGGCTATCAAGCAGTTCAGGGAGAAGACGACAGGGTTCTTCCGCAGATGTTCCACAATTTCGTTTGAGGAGGCGATAAAGAAATGGATGTCGGCAGACAGCGTTGTGGTAGCTCTTTTCGGTACGGCTTCCTACTTCATGCCTCAGTATCTTCGCAAGCTGGGCGAGAGTGGTCTAGATTATTGCCTTATGTTCTACAAGGATGACTACACCCCTGCAGAGTTCGAGGAAATGCACCATTTCACCTACGACAGAATGCAGCTGAAATCGATGTTCCCAAATTGTAACATATACAATCACAAGAATTTCGTAACCATTTCAAGTAAAAAAATCACCTGGCAACAGGCAACAGTAGAAAATGAATTATTCCCAGTATGATAAAATAGCAAGTAAGTACGACACTTTGTTTCGTGACGAAACGAGTCTCGTTGAGAACCGTGAGGTGGGGCACATGCTCCCACCTCTCAACGGTTCAATTCTAGACATTGGATGTGGTACTGGCTTGCTTACAGAGATTGCAGAAATCGACCCACAAGAATACTTGGGCGTTGACCCTAGTAAAGGAATGTTGGAACAGTTCACTAACAAATACCCTGTCTATAAGGATAGGGTCGTATGTGAGCCTTTCGATGGGAAGAACTTGGATTGCAGGAATTTCGACAATATCGTAGCATTGTTTGGTTCCCCATCTTATCTTTCCCGGTATGCCGTCCTGGTAATATCGCAGTGCAAGGCTCGCAAGTTCTTGATGTTCTACAAGGAGAAGTATCATCCGGTCACTTACGAGAAGTGTGATGTAGAGTTCAGACATTTCTTCTATTCAAAGAAGGTCTTGTGCAGTCTTTTTGGTGAAGAAAACGTATCAGAGTATCACAATTATTTAATAGTAAATTGCGTATGACATCACAGAAAGGTTTGCGTTATGATGGCAGTATCGATAAATACCCCATCACAGAAGGCGAGATTTACAGTTTAGGCAATGGTAGCAAGATTACCATTGCCGATATTACTTTGGGGCTTCCTGAGTTTTCAAAGAATGCCGATTGCGTATTCATCGACCCGGCAGGAAGTAAAGGTGTCCTCAAAGCGTATTATACCAAGGCGGAGAAGCAATGCCCAGTTGACAATTTTGACGAGTTCGTTGCCCACATTAAGAGGTGCATCGAGCAGATTAATCCGGACAGACTATTCGTCGAGTGCTTCTACAGAAATAAGAAGCAATTGGTTCCTATGGTAGAATCGTTGTTCCCTCATGTAAAAATCTACGAGAACACTTATTATCATAAGCCAGATTGCAAGTGCTGGATTATCCAAGGCACCAAGCAGGCAGAAGACTGGGGACTCCAGGGAATGGATGAATGGGATGCGGTGTTCAAGATTTGTAAGGATGTTCCGTTCAGCTCTATCACAGACTTCTTCATGGGTCAAGGACTTGTTGCCCAAGCAGCCTATGCCGCAGGTAAGGTTTTCTATGGTAGCGATATGAACAGAAACCGTTTGGCAGTAGCCATAAGCAAGGTAGCCAAGCGAGGTGGAGAATGGACAGTAACTAAATAATTACGCATATGATTAAACTCTCTCAGATTATCATCCTCAATGTTCCGAAGCGAGAACGTGAGGGCAAATACCTTAAGAAGTTGATAGAGACCAGCACGAAGCCTTATGGTATTCCTGTCAGTATCTCTATGGACCGGGGTAAGGGTCTTTGGGATAATTATTCCCAAGCGTTGACGCAAGAGGTAGCGGAAGGAACTCATCGTATGGTTATCCACGATGATATTACCTTTGACCGCAACATTCTTGCCAAGATTTTACATATTCTCTCTTTTGCTCCCGAAAACAACGTTATCAGTTTCTACAATCCAACAAATGGTGACTATACTGATTGTTACGCAAAGGGCAAGCACGTTATTTCTACAAAGACTAATTTCTGGCTGCAGGCTAGCGTATATCCAAATGACCTGGCCAAGGACTTTGTTGAAACTTCAAACAAGATGACGGATGATCAGACACGTTATGATGATTCGCGCCTTAAGGCATACCTTCAAGCAAAGGGTATCGACCTTTACGCTATCGTTCCCGGTTTGGTTCAGCATTTCGGTGCATACAGAAGCACGTTCAACAATCCAGGCGCCGTAGGTGGCATTCCTCGAAACAGCAATACCTACGACAACCAGTTTGATGTAGAGTCTGTAGATTGGGAGAGTGAGTTCAAGAATCCTTATTTGGCTAAGTCAAGCAAGGATTGGGTTAAGGAAATCGTAAACAAGGAATTTCTCGATGAATACAAAAAACTCTAAGGAAAATCTAGCCTTGAAATTGGCGAAGGACAATATCGAGGTTGAGCAGGTGAAGCCGCTGCATATTGAATACGTCAAGGTTGATGACATTTATCCGAATGACTATAACCCTAATACGCATGATGCAGACAGTTTTGACCTTCTCATCAAATCGTTGCTCTATTTCGGATTTACTCAGCCTATCGTTGTCAACCGCTCGACGATGCAGATTGTGGACGGAGAGAACAGATACCGTGCCGCCTGCGTCATCGGATATGAGATGGTTCCTGTATGCTTTGTTGATTTCGACGAAGAGAAGTTGAGATATGCAACAATCATGCACAATGCCGCTCGCGGTCACAACAACAATGAAATGATGGGCAGGCTTAAGGATTACCTTGACACCCATTTCAGTAATTCCAGCGACAAGGTATTATTAAACAATAGAAATAAGAAATGATATTTTACAGTGACAAAAACGTTTATGAGGCAGCTCTTGAAAGATTCAGATATATCTTTCGGGAGTTTTATGGTAAGCGTAAGATTGTCGTGACGATGTCGGGAGGAAAGGACTCTACCGTGGTTCTCAACCTTGCGCACGAGGTTATGAAGGAGATGGGAATTGAAAAGATTCCCGTCCTCTTCCTAGACCAAGAGGCAGAGACTCCAATGACTATCGAGTATATACGATACATCATGCACTTGCCGTGGGTTGAGCCGTATTGGATTCAGTCATACTTCCAGGAATGGAATGCCTCAAAGGGAGAATGGTTCAATGTATGGGGGCCTGGAGAAAAATGGATTCGTGAGAAGGAACCAGATTCTTATGGAGATTTGGAAATCCCACACAATCAGTATTTCTCCAAGACCCTCGACCAGGTACACAGAATGCTCTTTGGCAAAGACTACCTAACTTTGGGCGGTGTCCGTATTGAGGAGTCGCCGGCACGATTGTCGGGTCTTACTAGAGGCGAGTGCCTTCCAGGTATTACATGGGGAGGTGGTGGCGGATATTATAAAGACGGCACACCGAGAAGTCTGGTACTCTACCCTATTTGGGATTGGAAGGTTTATGATGTATGGTATTACATCTTCAGCAACAAGCTTCCGTACTGCAAGCTATACAACTATCAGTTCACGCAGAAGCCACTCAGAGCGTGCCGAGTTAGTTCCCTCATTCATGAGCAGGCTATCCACGACTTAGGTTTCATCAAGGAGGTTGATCCATGGTTCTACGACAAGCTGGTACGAAGAGTGGCAAACGTCAATACGTCTGTGCACGTCTTTAATGAAGTAGCAACATATTGCTATAATTTGCCACCTTATTTCAAGGATTGGGATGAATACGTTGACTATCTTGCAGATAATCTTTGTGAGGATAAGAAGAATGCAGAGACTATCAAGAAGGGTTACCGTGCTGCCAAGAAGAGAAATGCAGCTAAAGCCGGTCATTGCCAGGAGTGCATTGATTATGTAATACATCAGATTGGCTACACAAGTGCCGTCTGCGTAATTGCGGAGGATTTCGGAATGAAGCGCATTCAGAGCGTAGAGCGTTCTTTGCGTCAGTATTTGAGCGACAATTATGTTAAAATAGAAAAAGCTAATAAGGAATATGAATCTTCAAGAGAACATCAAGAAGGAGTTTGATGCTGCCAAGGATAAGGTGCAGTTTTTGAACGACCTCAGAAAGTATATCAGTTCCTTATCTCCGGAGAAAGTCAACCCTGTAGATTGCGTGCTTTGGGTTGACAAGGATATGGTTGTAGCCAATAACTACAACCCTAACCATGTGGCAGATAAGGAAATGCGTCTTCTCTATACATCCGTGAGGGAAGACGGTTACACTATGCCTATCGTTACCATTTGGGACGAGAAGCTGCAGAAGTATGTAATCATCGACGGTTTCCACAGAAACCTCGTTATTCGCAAGTTTGCGGACATCAATGAGCGATGTGGCGGAAAGCTGCCGATTGTGGTCCTAGACAAGGACATCGACCAGCGTATGGCATCAACCGTAAGACACAATCGTGCCCGTGGAAGTCACTCTGTAGATGGAATGGTAAACATCGTCTTCAATATGCTCAGAGATGGTGTGTCTGAGCGTGAGATTTGCGAAAAGGTAGGTCTGGAGCAGAAAGAACTTGTAAAGCTTAAGTATGTAACCGGTTTCGCCAAGATTTTCAAGAATTATAAGTATAATGCGGCTATCGAAAAGGTTGTCGACGAGAGACGCGTAGCAAGAGAGACAGCCAAGAAGAAGGAGGATAAGAAATGAAAGTAAAGTCAGTTAAGCTCAGTGAAATCTTTCCTTACTATGACAACCCTCGTGACAACACGAATGCGGTTGAGCCTACGAAGGAGAGTATCAAGCGTTTTGGATTCGTTAAGCCTATCCTCGTTGATAAGGCAGGTGTAATCATTGCCGGTCACACAAGATACGTGGCTGCTTACCAGTTGGGAATGGAGTTCGTTCCTGTCGTTTACTCGGATATGGACGACGAAATGGCAAAGAAGTACCGCATCCTCGATAACAAGCTGGCAGAGAAATCTTCCTTTGATGAAGACCAGCTTTTGGAGGAATTGCGCAACATGGAGGTTCCTACCGATATGCAGGCATTCTTCTTTGAGGATATCAATCAGATGCTCAACTTCTCCCTCGACAGCATCAATCAGCAGGCAGAAGAGTATGGTGGCTTCCAGGAAGACTATTCTCAGGTGGAAGAGGAGAACTTCGAGGCTCCATCCAATGAAGAGGCTGGCGAAAGCGAGGAAGCTTCTTCAGATGAGGAGGAAGACCCTGCCAAGGATTTGTTCGTTCTCAAAGAGCGCGAGGACGGTTCACATTACATGAAGGTCGTTTGCCCATATTGCGGAAATATGGAAACAATAGAAATTGAGGATTAACAGGTATGGAAGAGATTAAGATTAATGACAAGGTAATTGAGTTACCTATTGACAGTATCGTGCCTCATGACGGTTCGCACAAGACCGACGAGACGGCAGTACAGGCAATCATGCAGTCCATCAAGGATTTCGGCATCACTCAGCCTATTTCCGTTGACAAGAACAACGTGATTGTAACCGGTAACGGTGTGTATAAGGCTGCTAAGGCATTGGGAATGGATAAGGTTCCCTGCATCCGTGTTGACTATCTGACTGATGAGCAGATTAAGCAGTATAGAATCGCTGATGACAAGACGTCCGAGTTTGCCACTTGGAACGAGAAGAAGCTTCGCAAGGAGCTCTCCTATCTCGGTGATCCTAACAGCATTCAGTTTGCTTTCGATGAGAGCATTGCCGGTATGCTTGGACTCAACGCTAAGCCAAAGGAACAGAAGCCTGCGGCCGCACCTTCAAAGGCTGAAACTAACCATACGGCTAAGAAGGTCGTAACGGAAGCCCAGAAGGACCAGAAGTTCAAGGAGGAAATGAAGGGCGTTGAGGAGAATATCCAGGTCAAGCCTTCAGAGTATTATGAGTATAATTGTTCCGCTTGCGGTAAACTAGTAAAAGTTAAGAAGCCATGACAGATGAATCATCACAGCCGAAAGTAAAGTCTTTCGTACACAGAATCCCAAATCCTGTTGGAAGACCATACAAGATTAAGTCTTCTCAGGAATTATGGGATAAGTTTGTAGCTTACTGTGATGATGTTGAAAATGACCCTTGGCAGCAAAAGACTGGTAGCAACTCCATTGCAGGCGGCAGCGGCAAATCCACAAATTCCATGAGACAAGAGGTAAGGGTTTTCAGAAGAGCCTATACTCTTGTCGGATTTTGTGCTTTCTGTGGCATCGTTCAGAAATGGGCGGATTTCAAGAGAGGTAATCTTAAGAGACCAGGCTTTGAGCAGGTGATAACACAGATTGAGAATGTCGTGATGGCCCAGCAGATTGATGGCGCCATGCTTCATCAGTTTGATTCCAGCATTGTTGCAAGGCTCAACGGATTGGCAGATAAGCATATTCAAGAAGTAACCGGCAAGGATGGTGAGGACTTCAAGTTCCCTAAGCTGTCCTTGGATGATATTAAAGAATTACAGAAGATAAATGGACTTTGAGAAACAACGTTTTCTTCATAAGCAGTTAGTGGCATCGTCCCTGCTGCAATTCACTACTAAGATGTTCGCCTATACTGCTCGACGTGAGTATGTAGTAGGCGAACATCACAGGATTATATGTGATGCGCTCATGGATGTGATAAGGGGAAAGACGAATAAGCTGATTATCAACATCAGCCCTCGTTACGGAAAGACCCTCTTATGTTCACAGATGTTTATCGCATATGGTCTTGCGCTGAACCCTGCTTCAAAGTTTCTGCACATATCTTATTCCGGAAGTCTCGTCCAGGACAATTCAATGGCAGTCAAGGACACGATAACTTCCACATATTTTCAAACACTATTTCCGAATGTCAAAATCAGAAAGAACGATAACACAAGATCAAAATGGAGCACAACGGCAGGTGGTGGTGAGTATGCTACATCTACCTTGGGTCAGATCACAGGTTTTGGTGCAGGTCAGCCAGACTGGACCGAAGAAGACATAAAGAACATGGATAAGTTTATGGCTACGTTCAACCCCGGTCACTTTTCGGGAGCCATAGTTATCGATGACCCTTTACGACCGGACGATGCTTTGTCCGATAACGTCAGAGAGTCTATCAACAGACGTTTCGAGACAACCATCCGTAACCGTGTAAACTCGCGTCACACGCCAATTATCATCGTCATGCAGAGGTTGCACGAGCACGACTTATGCGGTTACCTTCAAGAGATTGAGCCGAATGAGTGGAAGGTTGTTTCCCTCCCGGTAATACAGACAGACGAGGACGGAAAGGAGCGAGCCTTGTGGCCGTGGAAGCATACGCTGGAGGAACTATACAAAATCAAGCACGCCAGCGAGTTCGTATTCGAGACACAGTACATGCAGAACCCTACCCCTATGGAAGGTCTTATGTACCATGCCTTCAGAACATACGATGAGCTGCCGGACAGAAGGTATGCAAGAATGATTGGAAACTACACCGACTCGGCAGATACCGGTTTCGACTTTCTTTGCTCTATATGCTTCGATGCACACGATGACGGCTACTATGTTACCGATGTTCTATACACAAAGCGACCGATGGAATACACGGAACCAGCGCAAGCCAATATGGTTAAGCGCAATCAGACAGACGTGTGTTTCGTTGAAAGTAACAACGGTGGCCGCTCTTACGCCCGCAATGTCGAGCGCATAACTAGGGAACACGGAAACAGAATCACTCAGTTCGTAACGTTCACGCAATCGAAGAACAAACAGATTAGAATCTTCACTCGCTCCAGCGAGGTAAACAATAAACTAGTCTTCCCTTCTAATTGGGAACAGTTGTGGCCGGAGTTCGCCCATGATATGAAATCCTACAGAAAGGAAGGATATAACGCCCACGATGATGCGCCGGACGCTTGTACGGGCGTCGTAGAAAAGTGCGAGGAGTGGCTTAACAATGCTACCGATGCACAGCTCAGACGTGGCGGTTTCTTGTAATTTCTTTTTTAAACCATGTTAGCTAGGCGCTTGCTCGTGAGAGTAGGCGCTTTAACTGTTTGAATATCAGTCTTTTATAATTTAGTATTTTTAACTAAAAAAGTCGTTAGTATATTTGCATATATCAGAAAATTTTCGTACCTTTGCATATAGATAAAGGTAGTACTTTTGGTTTACCAGGTCGCTATCTTACAAGTTGAACCAATTAAAATTATAAAGATTATGAAGAATTTAGTTTACGCTCGCTTTGAGGAAATGACAGTTAATGAAGTTTCAGAGCTTATGAGAATAGCATCTGGAAAGATGGCAATCAAAGTAGCTTCAGTTGCTCCTACATTGTTCCGAGTTTCAGCATATGGCATCTTTGATGGAGATGCAGAGGACTGGGGCTTCGAGAGTGCAGATTGCGGATTGTTCCAGGGAGAAGAGGAGTTCGAGGCAACCAAGAAGTTGTACGAGACCACCATCGCTTAAATAGCAAAAACAGACGTTGAACCAATTAAAAATAAAGATTATGGGTACTTTGTTAGTTACATTCTACAAGGAAGTGTTTCACGGTATGGATGACAAGACTTTAGAAAAGGTTGAGTTCGAACATAAGAAGGACGTGAGCAAGAGTGATTATGAGAACATGACAGACGCTTACGCCATTGCGGTAAGCAGAGGCCACAACCCTAATAAGAACATTTCAATAAAGGAGGTTTAGCTATGGACGGTATTTTTGAGACAAAGCTTCTTAAATACAAGAAGCACATCATCCAGGTTTTTGAGGATATGTTCGGTCAGAGATACATCTATATCGACGGCAAGACGCAGACTTATTCTATTAACAAAGCAAAGAGAATGATTAGCCTATGTTGTCAACAGTAATATTCACGGATGGCGCCCAGAAGAATGTGGAGCCATCCAACGGAACGGATTTTTCATTGGAGGAGTTGAGAGGATTTGTTGGTGGACACATCGAGTTGGTCCGACTCAGCAAGTCGCAGGTAATGGTAGTTAATGAGGAAGGCAAGGTTTACGACCTTCCTCAGAACGAGAACGCCACGATGCTTGTGAATATTGCAGGTATCAGAGACGTAATAGTAGGTAATGTATTAGTTTGTGACATAAATAAAATCAAGTAATATGGATAAGAATGATTTGATGAAGTACCTCGTAGAAGAGGCAGAGTATAGTGAGAGTGAAGTAGCCGAAATGACTAACACGGAGTTGCTGGATCATTGGCTGGAGTACAACGGAATTTGCGGTTTCACAAAGGACATCAAGGATGTTATTGAAGCTGCTTTTGATGTAGATTTGGAGGACTAGCCATGTACAAAGAGAATATAGGAACAGACAGATATGGGCGCACAATGCGCCTATATCACTCCTGTAACACGGTCTATTGCGACCACGTCAAGAACGATAAGATTGTCAGGACAAATCAGATTAAGGTAGATAACGACATCATCTTAATGTTCAGTGCTTCGCATACGAGTAGAGCCTACATTTACGATGAGATTCATAGAAGATACGGGAAATGGCTATGAAAAAGATTATCACCATTGAAGTAGAAAGCTCTAGTGTAGAGTGCTATAGTAGCTTCTATACGGACCTGGAGTCTTTCGTCACGCACAGAGTGAATGGTACTCCATTGAGAATTAAAATAACCTCAGATATTAAGTAGCGTATGAAACCAATGTTAGCAACAAGATATTATCCGTCACAGACGAAGTTTCCTTGCTTCGCCCAGCCTAAGTATGACGGAGTTCGCTGCATCCTTCATGAAGGAGAAGGTGGCGAGGTTCACCTCACATCGAGAGGTGGTAAGGAATATGATGTTCCTCAGATTAAGGCTTGGGGAGAGAAACACCGCGGTATGCTTCCTTTGGACGGGGAGATATACAACCACCAGGAATTGACCTTCCAGCAGATATGCTCTGCCGTCAAGTGCCGTTCTTCTATGACTGACAAGCTACGTATGGTTATCTACGATGCACAGATTCCTGGAAGCTTTTCTGTTAGATGGAAAGTTCTGCAGGAGGAGTTTGCTTCCATTGATCCAAATGGACCGGTGTATCTTACGCAGACTTTCGTTGCCCATTCAGAGAAGGACATCAAGCGATGGCACAAGATATTCGTTTCCACCGGTTACGAGGGTGCCATTATCAGAAATGCAGATGGAACCTATACCGAGGGCAGAAGCAATGACCTTATGAAGCTGAAATCGTTCGACACGACGGAGTTCAAGGTGGTCGATGTTTTGGAAGCGGAGGGCAATGATGCAGGTACCGCTATATTCAAACTGAAGTGTGGAGAGTACGAGTTCTGTGCCCGCCCGGTAGGTTCAAGGTCACTCAGAGCTCAATACTTAGCCGACAAGGAAGAATTGATAGGTATGGCGGCGACTGTTCAGCATCAAGGGTATTCTGACGCAGGAGTGCCGAGATTCCCGGTATTGTTGAACATTAGGGATTACGAGTAATGGCAGCATTAAATATTAACGAGTATTACGGCTGCTTCTCTTGCGAGGCTGCTGACGAGCATGGAAATGGTTGCAGGCACGGTCTGCTGTTCCCAGTACTGCTTGCGATGGGAAACAAGAGAAGCTGCCCAAACTATAAATTCGAGGAGAAATAACTATGGAAGTAAAGGTTAAGATTAAGAGAAATTATGATTCAAAGTCAACTCTTGCGGTTCTCATTAACTACAAGAGAGGGCTGCAGAGATTGGTAAAATTCATATACCCGGATGATTGGGATATTGACAAGCTCGATTTGTACATCAATTCACACAGCGAGTTCAATGTAAGAAATGTGCGTTTTTCAGAGGACATTAGCATGATGCGTATGAAAGATAATCTGGAGAAAATCAAGAAGCTGGGATATCGCGTCATCAGTTTGACACAGACGTATGGGTACATCTTAAGAAAGGATGGTAAGTTCCTGTCGTATAGCCTTGCTAGATACTCCTATGAGGGAGGCATCAATTTTATCTATAATTACAAGCCGTCGAGAAGCCAGGGAATGGGCTCCATCCAGGGAGGCCCTGAGTTCGGATATCACGAGTTCTCCAATGAAATGATTGACAAGATGATGGACCGCCCGAAGCTCTACGGAAAGGTCGAGCACTACAAAGACTTCAATGAGTACCGCCAGCTGAATGCAGGGCGAGAAAAGGCACTCAAAAAATAATCTGATTTTTTTTGGTTCAACACAATAAAGTACCATATGATGCGTTATTAATCTGACAGACGGATTATTAACTAAAGCTTAGCTACCGGCATGACGGGCGCATCATATGGGAAATAGAAAATTTGTTCCACAGGTAGGAAACCATCTTTTAACTATCTCGAACATTTTAGCTGTTGTTTCATTTATAGCCATAATAGGTTCAATTATAACTTGGATAAACGCCTTGAATACTTCTGGCGGTTATGGATATGAAAGTTCAAGTATTAGTGGCGTACAGGCATTTGGCTACGTTATTGACTCATTGCTTTGCCTGGTAGGTTCTTTTGTACTCAGAGGATTCTCGTTTATCGTGAAAGCAGCTGTACGCTATCTTGATGAGAAAGGTGAGTTTGATGAAAAGTAGAATGTAATTGCTATGTCATCAAAGCTTATAGTAGATCAAAAGAACGTAAAGTATCTTTTTCAAGATAAAAAAGCTACGTTCTTGATTCCTGATTATCAGCGTCCGTATGCTTGGGGAGAAGACGAATGTAAGGTCTTATGGGAAGACTTATTTTCCTTTTCATTCCCGAATAACAACTGCGACAGCTTCGATTCTTCAGAGAGTTACTTTCTCGGTCCTATAGTAACATTCCGTAATGACGAAGGGAAACTTGAAATCATTGACGGTCAGCAGCGTCTTACGACCTTGCTTCTCTTACTGCGAGCTTTCTACAATCGCCTGGAGCACATGAAAGACAATCGTTCAATCAAGATGCGAGAGGACATAGAAAAGTGCATTTGGAGAGCAAATGAGTTTGGAGAGTATGATCCAAACGACTTGAAGATAAATTCGGAGGTTGCAACTGATAACGACAAGGAAGAGTTTATGGATATACTCCGGAAAGGAACATCAGAAGGAAAAAGTCGGTATGCGACCAACTTCAGATACTTTCAAGACAAGATAGGAAAATTCATTGAAGAATACCCTTCTTTCTTTGCATTATATCCAGCTCGCATTCTTAATAACTGCGTGCTACTTCCGATAGAGGCTGAGTCGCAAGATACTGCTCTTAGGATATTCTCGACGCTTAATGATAGAGGTAAGCCATTGTCTGACTCAGACATCTTCAAGGCACAGCTCTATAAGTTCTACTCATCCATCGGAAAGAAGGAAGAGTTTATCGCTACGTGGAAAGAGCTTGACGAACTCGTTACTCAAATATTCCACCCATATCGTGGAACACCTTTGGATGAGTTGTTTACACGCTATATGTACTACGAGAGGGCATTGCTGACTAATCGTAGTTCTATGACAGAAGGACTTCGTAAGTTCTATGAGAAAGATGGATATGTTCTACTTCGACGAGAACAGACTTTAGAGAATCTAGTCTTGCTTGCGGACTTCTGGAAAGATGTATATTCTCAGAACGAAGACCGTTTTTCCGTGGATGTACTAAAGCGCTTGTTTGTATTGAATTATGCGCCTAACAGCTTATGGACTTATATTGTATCGGTATATTTCATGCACTATAAGAATGCTGAGAATATGCTAGACAACGAGAAGTTCTATCTGTTCTTGAATCGTTTGATAGGCTTTATCTGGGCATACGCTATCAGCAACCCAGGAATAACAGCCTTGCGAGCACCGGTCTTTAACGAAATGGTGAATATCATAGAGAACAAAGAGATAGCTTTCGAGAACTATCTATTCCAAGAGGAATTGTTCCGTTCGCAATTCACCAACTTCAGTTTTTCAAACACTCGTGCGATTACGAAGTCGATGATTGTGTGGTGGGCATTCTCTTTCGATAGCCAGGAATTGCTTCCTCTTGACGCAACATATGATATTGAACATATCTTCCCAAGGAACAGACAAGTCAAGGAAGGTGGATTGTCGAGTGACGAGGTTCTTGAAATGTTGGGAAACAAATCGGTATTGGAGCGAAGAGTTAATATTCGAGCATCCGATTACAGATTTGCTGACAAGATTAAGTATTATAATGGTGAGTTCAAATCCACAGGCGATAGGATTGGAACTAAGATACACGAATTACGAATGCTGTCACAGACGTTGACAGATTTTACAGAAACGGATATTAGAGAGCGCACGTCAAGAATGCTTGATAAGTTTATCGCTTATCTCAAATCTAACTCTCTGATTTCCAACAGACAGAACTTGTAATTCAAACCTGGGATTTAATCTTAGTCTTCGAGACTTACAAGGTATCAAATAAACCAGCGAGGGCTTGAATCAATTAAATTTCGAAAAAAGATTTGGATTTTCCAAAATAAAATATTACCTTTGCAGCGGTAAAGGAGAAAGATAAATAGGGATTGGATAGACCTCTCACACGTCGGTCTTCGGATGCAGACTTCGGGAGGGTTTCCAATCCCTTGTTTTTTAGTTTAGTAATCTCATAGTATAAAGGATATTTTCACTTGTAAGTTTAGCCTTACATTCTATTCGTTTTCCTTGATAAGTAGCATGGAATACTTTGAACTGAAAATCATGATGGTTACCTTCCTCAATCCTGTCAAATGTTGCTGTAGGAAACCATTCGTTTACATCGGCTGCAATTTGTATTGTTTCGCTAAGTCTTCTATTTCTAATATTCTTTGCCATCGTTTCAGAAAAGAAATTTCGTCCTACCACAAATTCCTCATTATTATTATTGAGATAAAGTCTTCTAGCCGTTTGACCGTCTGGTAGCTCTACCTCTCTAAATTTTGTTTGTATTGTCTCATTAATGAATTCTCGAAGTCTTGCCCTCACCTCTGGTGAGTTCTGTGCAGCTATTCGAACTTGCCTTTGTGACCTTTCAGAGCGAGCGTATTGGGTGATATAGGATGATTGCTTCACCTTATCTTTATTATCATTTACCCAATTTGTGAAGTTCTTAGGCATAGCATTGCTTGGCTGTTTCCCGCTCCAATACTCCTTTTCGCTCATAATTACCGGGATGGCATAACACATACAATTCACGTGCCAACCAACCCAAGGAAAATAACTCGGATAGACACCTGCAAGCAAATCACACATATCGTGCTTATGGCTAGGATTGTTGGTTGTCTTTATTTCCTTGCCTTTAATATAGTCCATCCTAGCCCATCTTTCCTGCTCGGCAGAACGGTAGGCCATGTTTATCTCGTTACGTGCCAGACGCACGCTTCTGTACTCGCAGTTCTGAATGGTTATGGCTTTGCCGTATTTCTTCTTATAGGCTTTGGCAAGTGACGGATAATCATTAAGGTACTTGCTGACCTTCTTACTGAGTTTAACAGCACTCATACCCTTCTCTATGCCGACAGACAGAGATTTCTCCAGAGCCTCCTTTACATCAGCTCTCTGGTTCCATATTCTTTCTGAAAGACCGAGACCTTTAATCTTTCTCTCCATAAAAGCCTTCTTTGCCGCGTTGTTGTGCTCAAAGTAAGCTTTCTGCTTTGCGTCCGCTATCTTCCTGGTAAAGGTGCCGATTACCCTTTTGGCAAGTAGGTCCTGCAGGGTGTTACTGTTCTTCCATTCGTCCGATATGCCATTATAGACCAATGCCTGCATATTGTTTGAATAGTAATCCAGCAAAGCGTTCACCTTCTTTTCTGTTCTAGGGTAATCATCAAAAGAGAACTCGCCATCCCCATCGAAGTCGGTGGAGGTGGCGATTTTAGCAGACTCCTTGGCAAGAGTCTCATAGATGGAAATGATTTTCCGGGTATAAGCGTTCAGTCTCTTGCCAAGGTCTTTATATGCCTTTTTCTGATTAGGCAGTTTTGGTTTTTTCATACAATTTCATTTTAAAGTGTTTGCAGCAATCCCAGTTGAGAAGAACGCTCCATTCTTGATATGGGCATTTGGCTAGGATAGGCTGACCTTTAAGGCTCATACTATGAAAGTCAGTAGCATGAGCACACTCACGGCAGAAGTGCCGTTTCTCTTCTTCCTTCTTCTTTCTCATAGCTATTCCTCCGAGAATAAGTTAGGCATAGAAGCTGCTGTTCTTGTGGCCTCTACTTCCTCTTCTCCTTGAATCTCGTTGAAAGTCTTGTCAGGATCATCGGAAAGACCGGCACGCTGGATAGATTCCTTCTGGCTGACGAGAGGCTTATTGCCGTTAGCCTTAAGCCACTTGTCAATCTGAGTATTCTCATCCTCCTGGATGAATGGAGTGATGATGTGCTCTACAGTAATTTCATCCATTCTAGCTGCCCACTTCGTATTCATCTTGGAAAGGAACGCCTTTATGACGTTGGCCTCTCTCTCGAAGCCTTCAATCCAGGCACCAGTCTCCTCTCCTATCTTAAGATGAGCATCCATGAGGAGTGTCTTTCTTGAATCGTAGCCGATATTGCCAAGGCTCTTCATATTCTCGAAACTGATATCCGGCATCTGGGACTGCATAAAGTAAAGCTTGACGAGAGTGTCAACGTGATACTTAAGAGCCTCGATAGCCTGCTGCCAAGACACATAGCTAACATCGCCGCCTTCATTGACTCTATACACTCTCTTGCTCTCTCCCTTTCGCTCCATACCAACGATGGCACCGGCAATCTTCAAGACAGGAGCAGAATTGTATGCCACAACATCGCTGTTTCGGGAAATGGTGTACTCGATATTCTCACGGATAGGTGTCAATCCTTCCCAGCATGGTTTGTGACGGTACCAGAATACGGCTGGAATCTTGTCGATAGAAATTTCATTTTCATCCACCAAATTCCATCCTGACTCTTCATCGTCTGAAGACAGGTCCCACTTGTAATGATGGTTTGCGGTATAGGTCTCGAAGAAGGTGTGTTCTGTGTCAGTAACCTTACGCTTATACTCGAATGACAGAGCAAGCAAGTCGTCATACTCATCAAAGTAAGGATAGATGTCAACTCCGTCCATTGGAGAGAATGTCTTACATTTCAGTTTGTACTGACTGTCGAAGCCGTAGAGCTTGTTAGACTTCTTCTGCGTGTACCAAAGTGTGAACATCTGGCAAGAGGCGTAATAGCACTTTGCTCTGTGCATGTTCACGGCATCAATGTGTGCACAGGTGTAGATTTTCTCGATGGCACGCACAATCGTCTTCAGTTCCTCGTCAGCCTGATCATACGTATATACACGCTTGACCGGTATAGCCATTGTGAACTCAGAGATTCTTCTAGTAAGAAGTTTCTCTAATCCGATAGGCAATCTAGCTGCCTTTTCTACCACTCCGTCATCAAGCGTTCTGTCCTGTCTGCCAACGTGGTCTTCTACAATTTCATGGAGCATAGGCTCATACTCAGATAACAGGGTACTCCAAAGTGGAATATCCAACACGCGTTGCTTCAGCTCTCCTATGATGCTGCCAACGTCATTTCTTTTAAAAAGTTCATTAAAGTCTATCATAATCTTCTAACTTTTGATTTGGCAAATTTACAGATATATTCGCATATATCTAACGTATTTAGTATTTTTAACTAAAAAAGTCGTTGGTAAATTTGCATATATCAGAAAATTTTCGTACCTTTGCATATAGATAAAAGGTAGTACTTTTGATTATTCAGAGCCTACCTTATAAGTTGAACCAATTAAAATTATAAAGATTATGAACAATTCAGTTGAAACAAAGAAGGCAGAGGTTAGAAAGAACATCGAGAATATGTTTGAGTCAGCCACCAAGAAGATAAAGGACATTATTTCTGTTTGCCCTGATTGGGAGGTAGAGGGTATAGACTTAGGCTATAAGTCACTTATCGTCCACTTGAACTTGAAAGGAGTCGAAAGAGACAGAGACTTGGTGATTCGTTACCAGGCTAAAGTTGGCAACCTCCAGGAAGAGTCTTTCAATACCAATGTGGCATGCTGCGGAAGCTTTGACCTTCTGGATGCAAACGACAACCTTAAGTACTACACGGCAGTTGGCGACATTTTTAACCATAAAGATATGCTTTCCCTCTTGAAAGAGGTTATGGTTTACTTCACAAATAAAATTATTGAGTTGCGTAAAGAATATGATAAATTAGACCAGGAGGATTAGTTATGACAAAGCAAGAAGAAATCGATATTCTACAGTCCTTGAAGGGCGATACCTATTTCGCTCAGTTCTTCGGAAGCAAGGACATTGATCAGATGTGTCAGAACATCAGTAACGACTTCGCCATTGAGGGCGGATGCGGATTCAGTCAAAAAGCAGAAACTTTAGAGCGAATTAACGCAGACCTCAAAAAGGAGTTTCAGCAGAAAATCCATGACTTGGGAATGGAGCTTATCAAGGTTCTCGACAAGGGATTTGATGAGGATGCCATCTACCAGTTGGTTGAAGGTGAGGTCGGAATTGATGCTATCATCAAGTTCAAACGTAAGAACAATCTGGACCTTACGGATAAGGAGATTGATTATATGGTATCTAAACTTCCATGATTATGAAGCATATATGTAGTAATTGCATAGCTTCCGAGATATGCTATAGTGAAGGCAAGAAGCCTAATGACACTTGCCTTTACTGGGAATGGAGATATGCAGGTTTATGGTTTGACAATTAAAAGTAAGACAATGGGAAAAGAGAAAGTTACAGTAAACGATTTGAAGGTTACACTCTCAGAGCTGGGTGTAACATCTGGCTTAAAGCAGGAAAAGATTATTCAACGCCTGCAGGTCAATGGCTGCTTGATTGCAATGGTAACTGATGTATTGGATCAGCTCATCAAGGATGAGCAGTCTATGTTCAAGTTGTTAAATGTTCAGTACAAGCAAGAGCAGAAGATGCACTATAATCAGATGCAGGATGCAGCTAAGAAGTACTACTTCCATCTGAAACCCTTTAACAAGAGTTTCTTTGGTGACGAGAACATTTGCGATAACCTGGAGGATAACGCAAATGACATCTATGAAATCATCAAACTTCTTGCGGACCACACTAACGACCACAAGGATATGGAAGTGATTAAGAGAAACCTCAGAAAGAGAAAGTTGAACCATCATATTTTCGATTAAGATTATGTCAGTATATAAAGCAAACGTAGATTTATCAGACTTATTTCACGATATGTCTTACAATTATCAGAAAAGCTTCCTTGTTGAAGAGTTCTGTTCTCTTCCAATAAATCAACAGGTAGAGGTAGTGGGCGAAATGCTGGAGAACCTTAATGGCGACCAAGTAGCCAAAGTTATAGAAGACGCTTTTGACAACTTGCATGAGCAAGCCCAGGAGCACGTAATCAACTATGTGAAAGGGTAAGGCTATGATGTTTGGACAAATGATTACTCGCAGATGTCTGCTTACCTTGGATGGGGGGGCAAAGATTCAAGCCGTCCTCACTATGCCGAAGCCGACGAAACCCATTTTCCCAAAGGAAATGGAGCGTCAGTTTATTAAGAGTTTTAATGAATCGCAGCCAGATATGGTTCATAAGGTTATTAAGTGTCACATAATGAGAAATTAATGATATGGAAAAGAATATTAATTTAGCGAAAATCTTAAATGGTAAGCCAGTAAATACGAAGTTGTGGTCTCCCTTATTTGGAGATGTATATACTTCAAGCATATGCAGCGAAGATACTATAATAGTAGTAAATCACCATGCTGAATCATCTTCTTTCTATAATAATGGCAAGTACTTTGATCATGCAGAAGCAGAACCTCTATTGTTCCCATCAAAAGAAATGCGTGATTGGAGCAAGTTCACTTGGAAGAAGGGCGATGTCCTTATCAGCAATGATGGTAAGAAAGAAGTCTTCTTTAACGGATTCACAGATGGTACCTATGCCTTATTTAAGGCAAAGCACGGATTTGAAATCCTTTCTGATGGTAATACCATGTATCTTGCGGATGAAGATGGTATTGCAACGAGTGATTACACTCTCGAAGATAAGGATGCTGCTCAGACCTACATCAACGCCATCGAGGAACGTTTTGGTGGCAAACTTAATCGTGAGACCTTGAAAGTAGAGAAACCTCAGCCAGAGTTCAAGGATGGAGATATAGTGGTATATGGAGAATCAGTTGCAATATGCCGAAAGATTTATAAGCATACCCTTTATTTCTATGTTTCTATAGATGAAACGTTTGGATTATTGTTTGACGATAATCGTGTATCAGCTGAAGGGTATAGATTTGCTACAGATGAAGAGAAACATCAGCTCTTTGACGCTCTTGCAAATAAAGGCAAGGCTTGGGATGCTGAGAAGAAACAGATTGTGGACTCGAAGCCAAAGGTTGAACTCAAGCCATTTGACAAGGTACTTGTTAGAAATGATAAAGAAGACCAATGGTCTGCAAATATATTCAGCTATCAAGTTAGAGATAATATGTATTATTGTCTTGGAGAATGCTATTGGATATACTGCATTCCTTATGAAGGCAATGAGCATCTTTTAGGTACGACAGATAATTTTGAATAATACAACTTCCACGACACAGAATGAGCGAAAGTAAGTTAAGGCTTTATGCCCATATACCTTCTTAGCCCCAGCACAATACTGGTCGTTGAGGTCATTATAAAACTTAAAAATATGATAGATAAGAATATAGAAGAAGTTGCACGATTTGACGATAAAGAATACTACGATAGATTATCTGATAATGATAAATGTTTCTTTGAGTATGGATTTAGACGTGGATATAATCGAGCTTTAAAGGGATTGCTTCACCCTGCTAGCGAAGTTCCTCGAAATGACAACGGAAGAATTTTTGCATTCTCAAAAGTATACGATTATAGAAAGCTCTATAATATGGACGATATGATGTACAATACTGGTTGCAACACATATCAAGAAATGTGGGAAGTAGAAGTTAAGAAGTTCTGTTTGACAGGTTGGATATACGCAGATGTATTGTTTGACTTAATTATCAAAGGAGGTAAGCAATGAAAGTGCTTAAAGACTTGGTTGTTGGTGATGAGGTTATTGCTTACGACAAATACGACAACAGAAGAATTGCTATTGTTGAAAGAGTAACAAAAACTTTGGTCGTTGTGAACAATATTAGATACCGAAAGTCTGACGGATATGCATCTAGAGAATCTTATATCTTCTCTCGTAGAATTGAAATCCCTAAAGATGAGGAGCAGATAAAGGCAATAGAACTAGAATACCGTAAGCGAATTATCATTCATAGAATACATAATCTCAATCTGAATGACTATCCGTTAGAAGTGTTGGAAAAAGTTTATATTGAATTAGGAGGAAATTAAATATGGTAGAGCTTAAAGTTGGAGAAAGAGTAACCATTACTCTTGAAGTTGTTGAGCAAAAAGGTTGCAAAGGCTGTTTCTTTGAAGGAGTAGATGGCTATTGTGGTGCAACATCACTTGGATTGGAGTGTGTTCCAAAATATCGCTCTGATGGCAAGGAGGTAATCTTTAAAGAAGTAAAGTAAAGTGTATGAATGAGATAGAAAAAATATGTAAGGAAATCCAATGCCCACACTTTATTGTATGGAGCTTCGGATATGGTGATTGTATATCTTGTAAGTTGCAAGGGGAAAGCTACAATATAGAATCTGTAGCCGATGATTGTCCTTACAAGGATAAGTTTAATAAACTTAAAGAATAATCGTATGAATAAATTAGAATATATACCAGGTGATTTGGCTTTTCACTATATACCAAAAACCATAATAAAAAAGTATGTAAAAGTATATGTTTGCTCTACACAAAATGCCTTATCATTAGAAGATATGGATGGAAAGCTATATGATTATATTGGGGAATTATATCCGATTCCTCTTACTCCAGAGATTCTAGAAAAGAATGAATGGAAGAAAGAAGTGATGAGCAGAGGAATAGAGAATAGTCATTGGGTATATACAAAACCCGATATTGAAGAATATGGATATTTTCCTATCTACATAGAAAAAGGTATCGGTGATGAGTTTGATGTATATCCGTTTACTGACAACCATGTATGTACACAAATTGCATACATTAAGTATGTTCATCAACTTCAACATCTTCTCTTCGGTCTAGGACTTAACTCAGAAATGGAGGTGTAGGTATGAGCAAATATAGCTTGGATATAACGTCAAAGAATAAACCATTTATAAACATAGAAGTTGAAGACGATAGAGTTCTTCTTGGTGCTTACGAAGATGGGAAGATAGCAAGAAAATTGTTCTTTATCAACAAAGAACAGTTGGAACTTCTCATAGATGGTTTAAAGTCTGTAAACGTCCTTATTCACAATGAGGTGGATTTAAGCCAGTTTATACATCAAGGAAAATAGTGTTTAACCGCCTTCGGGCATAAATAGAAGTAATATGAAACATAAGTTTACGGTTGTCATTGAATCTAATGATGATTCAGAGGACAGAGAAGTAGTTAAAGATTGTCTGCAAGACTGGCTTGAAATGAATTGTGGACAAGAAAAGGACTTGGGCGGCTATCCAGACTGGAAGTCAGTAGTAGTTGAGTAATTAACCATCCTGCAAAGGATATAAACAAATAGTAATATGAATATAGACAAATTAGAAAGAGCAAATATCTTAGCCAAGAGTTTGATTCCTAAAGTAGATGAGCTTTTGAATATGTCTTCTCATTCGACAAACATTGCTCACAGTATTTATGGATTATCAGAATGTGACGAAGAGTTTAAAACTAAATTCAAGCAGCTTCTGAATGAAACAAAACAGAGATTGCAGAAAGAGTTTGATGAACTTTAGTAACTAACCATCCGCAAAGGATATAATATAGAAGTAATATGAAAAAGATTATTTTTGCAGCCTTAGTCGTTGCAAGTTTGTTCGCTTCTTGTTCTAGCGAGAAGACTTTTAAAAAGAAAGATGGCTCTACGATTACAGCAAAGCCTTATGGCTGGGCTAGTAAGGAAAACAAAGTAGAAGGTGTTAACTACGAGTTGAATGCTCCAGATGTTGTAGCATCTATCATCTTTGCCCCATCTGTTATCGCTCCAGTTTTACTGACAGCTTACGATGTATGGGAGCCAGTATCATATACTGAGCCATCTAAGTAACTAACTACCCTCTCCTTGGTGAAATTAAGATAATAATGAAAAAGCCGTGCTCGAATTAGATTGGTTGGCATTAGGTGTAGCCGTAAAATATCAATTACCGCTTGACAATTCACCTCAGAGCACTCTTATGTGGAAAAGGTATCAAGCATTTAGTACACATCGAAGAACGTTAATGAGTGAAAGGCTCATAAAGACTCCAATCCGTTATTATTTTGATAACATCATCGAGAGGGTAAAAAGAAGAGAATATGGAAGTATGGATAAGAAAGAGAAATCAATCAAACTTCATCTAGATAAGGCTATTGGTTATTCAGACAAGGCTCATGACGAGTTGCAAATTGCTCTGAATATAGCTTTGGATGAAAAAGGACTTAGTGATGAAGAAAAGCGGCTTTTAAGCGTTGACTTTGCAACTGGACAAGAAGAAGCCGTAGAGCGTGTTGCTGATGGTAGTTGTAAAGATGAACATATAGGTGTATGGGATAGCCCAATTAGAGACTGCCGAATATCTGAGGTATATCGCATGACAGGTGAGCAGATACGTGAATATTTTAATTTGTGACAACTATGGATAAGAAGAAAGTTAAAGAGCTGATCCAAGAAGTTATCAGCAATAATGTTGATAGCTTGGAGTTTGGAAACGATAAGCATAATGCTCCTTTAAGAAAAGCGAATAGCTTATTGCATGATGCTTTGATAGAGTTAGGAAAGTCAGACTGGGTATCTGTTGAGGATGGGTTGCCACCTTACGGAGAAGAAGTCTTTGTAACAAGCAAGATGGCTCCTGATAATGTTTTCAAAAACAGAAGAGTGGAAAGCATTACCTTCCCAAAAGATGGTAATGACTTCATCATCTTATGGGAAGGGAGAATGGCTCGTATCACTCATTGGAAACCTATTGATAAATTGGAGGAATAGTTATGGCATGGGTTGCAGTAGATAAAATCGGTGAGGAATTAATCTCACGAACAGAACCATTTAGAGTAGGAGACTATTGGATTGGTGAATCTATGTTTCATCTTCCAAAAGGCAGCATTAAGAAGCTCATCGGGAGAAAACTTACTTCGGAGGATGAGCCAGTAGAACTTAAATAAGAATAGTTATGAATGACAGTTATATATCTTATGGAAGTGATGGCTCATATCATATAATACGCCCGATAGGAGAAGGATTTGATATAGAGACAGCTTTCTTAATAGCCTTGGGAATTGTCGCTATATACGTCATGTTTCATTATTCACCAAAGGAAATTTGGAATAAAATAAAGTCGTATTTTAAAGAAGAATAGTTATGCTTGGATTTTATGTTATACTTACCCTAGCTATTCTATATATAGCTTTTATGGGTGGAGTTATTGGTTATTTAATTGGTAAATATTGGAAAAAGAAGTAGCGTATGTTTACATATTTAAATGTTACTATTGGCGAGAAGGAGTTTGATGAAATCAAACAAGGTAAGGTAAAAATAGTACGTTTACCTTGCATTCCTCGTTGGTGTCATACTCTTATTGTGGGTGTAAAAGTAAAAGGTCACCCTTATAGACTAGAAATCAACCGATTTGAAAGCAAAGATGGCAGAAATGGTGAGCTTCATATACAATATGGTCGTTCTATCGATCATTTCTTTAGAAAAGTTGATTACGTTCAGATTTCATGTCGGGTTGGTTCTCAAATAAGAGTTCTCGTTATGGATTGCGCAGGTTTCAGTATTGAGACTACTCAAACGAAAAAGGATAATGGCTTTATCGAGTTTAAGCCAAAAAACTTTATTGTTCATCTAAAATGATTAAGATTGGTATATGGAAAGATTAACTAAGGTAATGGATAAGTATTTGTCCGAAGCCAAGAAGAAGGTTCTTACCCTCGCAGTCAGCAAGGAATGGTTCGATATGATAGTGTCGGGCGAAAAGAATGAAGAGTATCGGGTAATTAAAGACTTTTGGATGAGTCGCCTTCTCCTTATCAAGGATGAGGGATTCAAAGATTTCGATAAGTACGATAAGCTCCATATCGGCAAGACATTTGAGATGCTTATAGACATCAATACTATCAAGGAGAAACTGAATAATGGTACAATGAAGTTCGTACCATTCACTCACGTTCTCTTCAAGAACGGCTACTATGACGATAGCCCAAAGGTAGAGAAGGAGATTGAAAGTATCACCATCGGAAAGCCTAAGAAAGGCTTATGCCCCGATAAATGGCTTGATACAGAGTTTTTTATCATTAAATTCAAGTGATATGAATTACATACAATGTAATGAATGTAAATATAGATTAGTCTGTAACGGAGAGCCACTTACTAGTGGAAGTACAGGAAGTTGCGACCATCATGTTATCAGCAATACTCCTATATTTCCAAAGATTAAAACACCACCAGATGAAAGATACGCTGACATTTGGAATTGGTAAATATTCATAAATTAAGTTTAAGGGATATGTTTATTCTAACGGAACAAGAAATACTAGATGCCATCAAGAATTGTCATGATGCAGATTTAAGGATGGCTCTTATTCGTATGTTGATACCTCCTGCGCCTATAGTTAAACATCGGCATTGTTGTCCAGAATGTAATGGAGAAGGAAACAAGACGTGCGGTATTTGTCATGGGATGGGTGTTGTATACTTAGATTGGTAAAAAACATTAAATAGAAATGATATGGTAGCAATTAAAGTATCTTCCGAGAGCATTCAAGAATTATGGGAATGCCCGGACGTTTCAGAGTTAGTAAAGACTATCAGCGGAGACCGCACGAAGCAGACGTTGATAGTTAGGTTGAAAAATCGAGAGTTCTATGTCCCTGATGGATTCTATCTCGTGAAAGACGAGAATGACCAATGGAGCACACTCAGCCCATCACTGTACGAACTTATAAAAGACAAGGTTCATGGCGAGAAGTGAGGAAGATATCCGGGAATACCATAAAATGTACTACCAGGAGCATAAGGAACATTTATTAGCAAGAATGGAAGTCTATCGTAAAGAGAACGCTGAAAGGATTGCTGCAAACAGAAGATATAACAGAAAGAGAAAGAAAGCCTTGGGCGGCTTAACGAACCCAAATATTAAATAATGAGTAGAGGAAAACATTTTAGTGCAGAAGAGATTGAGTTCATCAAGGTTAACGCTTTGGTGATGACGACAACGGAGATTGCAAAGCAGCTCAATCGTAATTATTGGGCCATCCATCGAAAGATGAAGGAAATGGGTATCAGCAAGAGCCACGTGTTTACTGCTGACGAGGATTTCATCATTCGCAGAATGTATGGCAAGTACCCGGTAAAAGCCATTGCTACCAAGATTGGAGTGGATGAGAACGCTATTTACAACCGTTGCAAGAAGCTTAAGCTAACGAAAGGAGGTGCGCAATGATTGTCATAGTTACCGCTATGGATAAGGAATACAACCTTATCAGAGAATGGCTTATGAAGTCGGATATGCAAAACACAGTGTTGTTTAAGACGGGAATAGGAAAGGTAAATGCTGCTATCGGTTTAACCGATTTTCTCTCTTCTGTCGCAAATGACGTTGTTACAAGAGTTATCTCGGTAGGATGCGCCGGTGCTGCTGTTGCAGGATTGAAACCTGGTAATGTCGTGATTGGCAATTCATACTGTTACCACGATGTATATTGCGGCGAACCGAATGCCAATGGACAAGTTCAAGGTATGCCGGCAGTCTTTCCCTCTGATTTCTCCTGGATTGATATGGATGAAAGATTTCGATTAGGAACCATAGCTACGGGAGATAAGTTTGTCACTACGAGAGAGCAGGTATTGGCAATTAAGGAGTTTCTTCCTAATTCTTATAACGTATGTGCTATTGACATGGAGTCTGCTGCCCTCGCGCAGGTATGCTACAAGAAGGGTATTGGTTTTACGTCCATTCGAGTTATTAGCGATAATCCTCTGGAGCCGAACCAGACCGAGCAGTATGCAGGTTTTTGGGATAGTCTTGCCGAAAAGGCATTTAGTGTTGTTTGTAAATTATTAGAGAATGATACCAAGTTTTAAAGTTGATCATACGAAACTGAAGCCAGGTCTTTATGTTTCGAGAGTAGATAAATGGGGCATGGAGACTGCTACCACATTCGATATTCGCGTGTGCAAGCCAAACAAAGATATGATGTCACCTGCTGTCGCACACACAATAGAGCATTTGATTGCAGACTACCTACGCAATGATAGTCCTCTTAGCAATTCCGTTCTGTATTTTGGACCGATGGGTTGTCTTACAGGTTTCTATCTTATCCTTAAAGGTACGTGGACTTCAAATCTCATAAAGGAAATGATAGTGGAAGCTTTTAAAGCGTGTTCGCTATCAAAGACGATTCCAGGTGCATCGGAAGTGGAATGCGGTAATTACAAGCTCAACGACTTAAAAGGAGCAAAAGAGCTATGTGATATGTTCTCCGTATATCTATCCACAGCTGGACCGGATAAGCTCAATTATCCAGATTAATATTTATATGTAACCATAAAGTATTTAATCATTAAGTATATTTCCTTGCAATATATTTGGTGATTAAATACTTTTTTTATAATTTTGCAGCATTACTTATTGCTATCGCTTCGTACTGGGATATTTCTTGAATTTATTGTTCAATTAAATATTTAGTTAGAATGAAAAAAAGAACGAAGCAAGTTTTAGTTATTCTGAAACCCAAATCAAAGGCGTTGGGGTTCAGTAGAGAGGAGTTAGAGGGTATTGCTGCCGATGTTGCCAATAACTTAGAACTCGATGAAGAAGCCTCAGACGAGGATGTAAACGCAGAGATTGAAAAGCAGGTCAATGCGGTTCTTCCTTATCTTAAGATTGCGCAAAAGACCGCGCAGCGTACTATCCAGAGCTTTAAGGATAGTCAAGACTTGGATGACGACGAGGTCGATGACGATGATGATGACCCTGCCGGCAACAAGAAACCAATCCGCAAACAGAAGAAAGAGAAAGAAGAGCAGGTCCCAGCATGGGCGCAGGCACTCATTACTCAGAACAAAGCCTTGCAGACCGAAATCCTCGGTTTGAAGTCAGAGCGTGAGAATGATGGCCGCCGTTCTAAGCTGAAGGCGCTCCTTAAGGACAAAGGTACGTTCGGAAAGACTGTCTTGAAGAATTTCGACAAGATGAAGTTCGAGAACGAATCTGAGTTCGACGATTTCTATGATGGTGTTGTGGAGGACTTGGCAGCTATCGATCAAGAGCGTGCTAACGAAGGTCTCGGAAAACTTGGTGCTCCTGCGGCTCAGAGAAAGCCTAAGAAGGAAGAGGTTGAGGTTATCAAGGACAATGAGATTGATGAGCTTGCCGAAACTATGTAATCTTTAAATTTTAAAAGTTATGTATGGCGTAAGCAAGACAAAAACGTTTGATTCAGGCAAGGAGTCTGTAATCATCAGAAATTACGTGAATGGCATCATGGGTGGTGTCATTCTTGACATGACAGGTTTCTCTGGAGATTTCATCCAGTGCGGACACATTATCATTCGTGATACCAAGTCTGGCGAGTACAAGCCTATGCCGGTAACAGGTGAGGCTTATGCTTCATTGCCGGAAAATCACGAGTATGTAGGTGTCTGCATGACAACTGCTCCTGTAGATACCCCTCATGTAGGTGTTATGACGGCAGGTGAGGCTAATGATAAGGCTGTCCCTTATCCTGTCGATACAATCAAGGCAGCTTTGAAAACAGTCGTTCCTACTCTTCAGTGGGGACACGATGCAATCGGTTAAGGAGGTGATTTATGCAACAGAGTTCTTTATTTCTTAAGTATATCTTGAGTTTCTTCCCAATCCTGAAGACATTGATTGAGAAGATTAACGGTAAGCGCAAGAACGAGATGACGTATCTCCACAAGGATACATCCATTCTCCGCCGCGTTTATTCTACCGACAACAAATGGGAAGCCGACACGGTTGATACCTCTTACGTAGCTGCTGACTACGTGGCAGTGGATTCTCCGGTTCCTTTGAAGTCTCGTGACAAGATTTCAACCGCCAACGGCAAACTGCCAAAGGTTGGTATGAAGAAGTTCTTGAAGGAGTCGGATATTCTTTCCCTCCGACTTATGGAAGCCCAGGGCGGTCAGACAGCAGAGATTCGTCGTAAGTTGGCGCAGGACCCGGTAGCTTGTAATGTCGGTGTTGATGAGCGTAATGAGTACGCCCTTCTGTATGGTCTTTCTAACGGCTACGTAGCTGTTCGTGACGACGATAATCCAAAGGAGTTGCTCCGTATCAAGTATCAGTACTTGCCAGAAAATCAGCTCGGCATCAACAATGTTGATACTGGTGTTACAGTTGCAGACTTGAAGGAATGTATCGAGCGAGCATCGAATGATGGCAACACCATCTTGATCTTCTGGATTGGTAAGGCTAAGTTTGACGAACTGAAGAAGGCACAGGATGCCCGCGAGCTTGTTGCCAACTACAAGGGCCAGACTTATGACTCCAACACAAAGCTGCCGGTTCCTACTGCCAGCGTATTCCAGGAGGCATTCTTGGACGAGACCGGTGTATCATTCCGCATCATCAACCGTACTGTCCGCTTGGAGCATGATGGTGTGAAGAAGAGCGTTAAGCCTTGGAACAACGATATGATTATCGGTGTCTGCTCACAGATGATTGGTGCCCTCGTTTACGGTCAGGTAGCAGAGGCAACAAACAGAGTGGCAGGTGTAACCTATCAGCAGATTGATTACAAGCTTATCTCTCAGTATTCAACAACTGATCCATTGCGTGAGACAACTGCGGTGCAGGCATACTGCTTGCCTGTCATCGAGGACGTTGACACAATCTATCAGATTGATACTAAGCTGGCAGACCCAGACGTTTCTGTTGATACCGAAAAGGAGAAAGCAGATACAGAGGACGCTAAGGTAACAATCTCTGATGTGACCTACAAGAAGCCGGAGGCTATCACAACTCTCAACGCTCTTGGTGCTACACTTCCTAGTGACGCCAGCGACAAGGAGGTTATTGATGCCTACAATGAGCTGCCTCCTACAAAGAAGAAGGAGTTCAAGGATAACGCAGCTAAAGCTGAGGAGTAATCATGAAGACGGTCGGACAAGCTTTGGTGGATGAGGTACACATCCCTATCTCCTATGGTTTCGTGGAAAACGCCTGCATAAAGCGTGACCTCGATATCGAATCAGAGTTCACTGGTGACGTTGCCAGAAGTGACGCCTACAAAGGAACGCTTGCCGACTGTCTGCTTTCTCTCATACAAGCCGTTAGCTTCTCCGAAGCGGACAAATCAATAGGTTCCCTCTCGGAAGATCAGCGAAAGGCTATATTAGTTCAAGTCAATCGTTTATATAACTCTATCGGCGAGGAGGAGGTTTCACTTACTCCAAAGCCGACAGTTTACATTAATTGCTGATGAGTCTATTGAGCTTTCATGCCTCAAAGCTATACCGGCAGCAGAAGGTAGCTGGCTATACAGATGATGATGGAAATTATCACCAAGGCAAGACCGAGTGGAAGTTCTGCTGCACTTGTGATGTAGTTCCTGCTGGCGAGGCCAACAAGCTAGTTACATCTGACGGTTCTATTGATTACTACTCCTACGAAGTGCATAATTTGCCAGTAGGAATTGAAAAGTTCTCTTATGGGGATTTTATCAAGCTAGAAATTTTAGGGGCTGAGGAGGTAATTATCAAGGTCAAGGGATTTCATCGTTATCAACTCCAGTGTAAGATATGGGCATAAAAATGACAACCAGCGCTTCCGCTCTCGATGCCTTCCTACAGAGAGCCGCAAGGAAGATACAGGAGAATGTGCTTAAGGCATTGAGCAAGCTAGGAGACGAATCTGTGGTTAGAATCCGTAACAGGTCTGCCAAGGAAAGCTGGATAGACCATACGGGCAACCTAAGAAGTTCTATAGGCTTCGCCGTGTACGAGCAGGGAAGTAAATATATGGAATCAGCCTTTTCGCAGGTTCTCAGTGGCACAGACGGCTCTGCAAAGGGCAAGAAGATGATCAATGACCTTGCAAAGGAATATTCCAGGGTTTATGCTTTGGTTGTCGTTGCCGGAATGGAATATGCAGGAGAGGTGGAAGCCTTGGAAAGCAAGGATGTCCTCGCATCAACGAAGATATGGGCCACATCCATTGTAGAGCAGCGTGTGAAGACAGCAATAGACTCAGCAGTTAATGAAATAAACAAGTGGAAGATATGAAATCAGACGGAGCAATTAAGACAGATGTTTACCGGTACATCAATGAAAGCGGTTTCATGAACAACGTCAATGGCAAGCTGTCAAAGACGATGAGACCGCATAATTCTCATAAGGAAGATGTCGTTATCTCCATCTTGGCTAATGAGGGAACGCAGCTTCAAACGGCAATTATAAATGTAAATATATATATACAAGACCAGGACGTAGATGGGCAGTTCGAGGAGAACACTATCAGAGTTGACGAAATCTGCAAACTGGCTTGGAATCTCTTGGAAACGTTCAGAACGAGCGAATATGCTGCCCACGCGATTGAGCAGAGGGTATATGCAACAAGCACGGGAGAACATGTAATAAATAATCAAGTTGAATATAAACTCATAAACGATTAAATTATGTCAGTAACATCATGGGGCAAATGTTCTATCTTCGTTCAGAAGGTAGGTGCTACTAAGAATGAATGGGATAAGCTTCCTACACCGAAGGACGGCACTACTACTGTTACTCCAACGAAGGGCGATACAATGACCCAGGTTGAGGAAGGTGGCGGAATTGTTGACCGCAAGACAAAGAAGTCCACCTACGAGGCTGCATATCAGCTCTTCATCAAGAAGAACCAGTCGCAGCCATTCAAGACCATCGACGGTACCGTAGAGGGTAACTTCCGTTTGGCTATCCAACCGGAAGACGCCGAGCTTCCTGGCGTTTACATGGGTAACACTACTATCGGTGCAGAAGAGGCCTATACAACTGAGAGCGGTGCTCTTATCACGTACACTCACTCAGCTCTCATTCCAGAGGGTGACGCAGTGGCTAAGACTGTCAACTCGAAGGGTGAGGACGTATATTGTGCTTACCGTTGGCGTGTCATTACTGCCACAAAGGGAACAGGTGAAAAGTATGCCTTGACTTTCAAGAAACCACAGGATGGTGATACCCCTCCTGCTGAAATCACGGAAACCTACGCAGAGACATAGGCATATTCTAATATCCCCTTCTGCCGACTGAGGGTTATCAGCCGGCAACTTACCCAAGTAGCTCAGTTGGGAGAGCGAGACCAAATAGTCCGTCGCATGCAAAAAAATCCAGGGTCTTCAAAAGCTGGTTGAAAGACGCAGGTTCGAGTCCTGCCTTGGGTGCCAACAATTTAAATTCGAGTGATATGGAAGAGTTAGGAATCATTATATCGAATACGCTCACAGATATGCCGATAGGCTTTGATACTGAGCACGCTCACGTTAACATCTACCCTACTACACTGGGCATGATGTACCTAACGTCGCAGTTAGTAGATAGCTTGGAGCTAGACAAAGAGTTACTTCAAGCTGATCCATTCTTGGAAGCATTGCGAGTTGCAAACACCAAAAGGGAGACATGCTGCAGATTGATTGCATATCACTCACTCAGCACAAAGAATGAAATACTAGACTCCAAATGCGTAAGCAAGCAGACGGAGCTAATCTTCAAAGAATGTTCCAACGAGGATATAGCCACTCTTCTCATCATCATCCTTAAGGCTAACTCATACCAGACAATAGCCAAAGAGACAGGAATGGAAGAAGAAGCGAAGCGTATGGCAAAAGTCAACGCAGCAAAGAAGTCGGAGAATAGCTTTATCTTCGGAGGCAAGACAATATGGGGAACTCTAATAGACGCTGCTTGCGAAAGATACGGATGGACTTTCGATTACGTGGTATGGGGAATATCGTATAACAACCTGACTCTCATGCTCAAAGACAAGATTACTTCAATCTATTTGTCTGACGAGGAGAGGAAGAAAGCCCATATACCGGCAGCAGGGGAAGAGGTCATCGATGGCAACAACAAGGAGGCGGTCATGAAGGCGGTGATAGAGTCCGAGACCGAGATTTAACCGAAGTCTTCCTGCGCACGCACGTAGAGTTCCCATATCGAACACTCGTATTTGGTATTTCCCCGGGGATTCTTTATAACAGAGTATAAATTCAAGGAAAAATAGAACATTATGCCAAGCATTAAATTCGATACAATAGTCGAGACATCCAAGGTCGTTTCCGGTTTTCGGGACATTCAGAACGCAGTTCATCAGACTGCTGAGAGGGTTGAGAAGGACGGAAAGTCTATTGACGATGTAATCTCGAATATACAGAACAGTATGAACATTGCCATTGGCGGTTGGAGCATTGGCAAGTTCGTTAATCAGATGATGCAGGTCCGCGGTCAGTTCCAGCAGACAGAAATGGCATTCAAGACGATGTTGCAATCTGAGGAGAAAGCTGATGCTCTCATGAAGCAGTTGATCCGCACGGCAGCCGTCACACCTTTCGGGGTCGAAGACGTTACAGAGGGAGCCAAGCAGCTCCTTGCGTTCAACGTAGCAGCCGAGGATGTCAATAAGACGCTTATCGGATTGGGAGACGTGGCGGCAGGTATGGGTCTGAACCTTAAAGACCTCGTGATGCTTTACGGCACCACCATCGCCAAGGGTAAGATGGACACAATGGATTTGTATCAGTTCCTCAACCGAGGTATTCCTATCGCAGACGAATTGGCTAAGGTTATGGGGTTGGACTTGAACAATGCCATCGGTGAGGTCCAGAAGCAAATCAAGGCAGGCAAGGTTACCAGCGACATCTTCATCCAGGCAATGCAGAGTATGACCGCCGAGGGTAGTAAGTTCGGTGGCTTGATGGAAGCTCAGTCCAAGACTATTACCGGTCAGATAAGCAACATTGAGGATGCCATTGAGCAGATGTTCAACGAGCTGGGTAAATCCCAGGAGGGTGTCATCAATACCGGATTGGGAGTCGTTTCCACCCTCGTTGAGAATTGGGAGACGGTAGGCAAGGTGCTTATGACTGTCGTTGCAGCGTATGGTGCATACAAGGCTGCGGTGATAGCGATGATAGCAATATCTAAGGCACAGGTGGCTTGGGAGAGTGCGAAAGCATTCTTGTCTTTAGCGAAGTCTATCACAACCGCCAAGGATGCCATGGCTCTGTTCAATTTGGTCTCTTCTTCAAATGTTCTCGGTCTGGTTCTTGGTGCAGTAGCAGCTGGAGTCACGATGTTTAATCTATTCGGCAATAGCGCTGAGGATGCAGCAACAAAGACCTCTAAGTTTACTGAGAGTGCAAATGAAGCATCAAGCAAGGTCGAGTCGCTAGTCTCCATTCTGAAGACTGCAAAGGAAGGCTCCAAGGTTTACAAGGACACCATCAAGGAGCTGTCAAACATCTATGGCAATTACGGGATTGCTATTGACAAGATCAAGGAAGACGAGAGCAACCTTGTGGATGTTAAGCAGCAGGAGATAGATAAATCCAATGAACTCATCGAGCAAATTAAGCTGGAGACTACAGAGCGCAACAGAGCCAATGCAATCTCCAAGGCTAACGAAGACTACAACAACCGTGTGGATAGCGCTCAGCAAGCCCTTTTGGGTAAGTTGAAGGATTATGGAACCTCTAGCAGCGGTATTGCAGTCGGCATACAGAACATCGTATCTGACTCGGTTATCAAGCAGCTTGACGACTTAGCACAGAAGATGGCTGGCTTGAATGAGCATTCCAAGGAATACCAATCCTATATGCGTCAATACAACCAAGTAATAGGGACGATGGTAGATAAGACGGTAGGACTTGCTAAATCTTTTGGGATTACGGACAGCAAAACAAAAGATGCGAGAGAAGCATTAGCAGGCTATCTGTATGAGTTACGTTCTGCCAAGAAGATACATGCCGAGGAAACCGACAATGTTAACAGGGCGGCAGATGCTACCGAGGATTTCGGAAACAAGGCCACCTCTACCAAGAACAGGATAAATGCTTTGCAGAAGCAGCTCCAGGGTGCCGGCGAGGATGTACACGTTCTCTACAACCGTGTCAAGGAGTTTATGCAGAACTATTCCGAGAACAACATCAACTTCCACGTCAATTTCGATGCCAAGATACCATCGTGGATGCAGAATATGAATATTCCGGAATTGGGACGCTTAGGTAAGTACTTTTCCGCTTTGGCACGCGACCTTGCAAACAACAAGAAGTCTGGTGCGCTAGTCAATGGCAAATGGATGTCAACCAACGATATCGCACAGCGAGGATGGGATTATACCAATGCAGCCAACACCAAGCAGACCAAGGCAGAAGACGATGCTAAGCAGAAGCGTCGCGAAAAGGAAGAGGCAGAAGCCAATGCCAAGAAGAACGCTGCCAAAGCAAAGAAAGCCGCCGCCGATGCCAAGAAGCAGGCAGAAGACCGGAAGAAGGCCCAGGAAGAACTGAATGAGGATTTGAAGCAGCTGCAGCAGGAAAATATCGACACCGATATATCTCAGATGCAGGAAGGCACGGAGAAGAAGCTTGCTGAAATCAAGAACGACTATGCCAAGCGCAAAGCCGAGATTGACAAGCAGGAAGCAGAGTTCAAGAAGAAAAACAAGGAAGCTGGCAAGAAGGCATCCCTCACCTCTGCTCAGTCCAATGCCCTCAATAAGGCTAGAGACCTCGCTACCCAAGAGTACAACAAGAAGCTTGATGAGGTCAACAGGGAAGCCCTCACCTCTATGCGTGACTACTTGAAGGAGTATGGTTCTCTCTATCAGCAGAAACAAGCCATTGCCGAGGAGTATGAAGAGAAGATTGCCAAAGCTCAGACGGAAGGCGAAAAGCTCTCTCTTCAGCAGCAGAGAAAGAAGGACCTCCAGACCATCGAGATAAATGCCATCAGACAGAACATCGATTGGGGAAGCATCTTCGGAGACTTCGGAGCTATGTTCAAGGACCAACTTGAGCCTACCATTGAGAAGCTGCAAGAGCTTTCAAAGAGTACAACAGATGTTAATGAGCAGAAGACTATACAGGAACTTATCTCCAAGCTACAAGGCTCTGCCACCATCTGGGATAGCGACATCTTCAAGAAAGTCTCTGACGATATCAACTCCTATCAGTCAGCCATGCAGGGCTATATTGATGCACAAGAGCGAGAGATTGAAGCCACGAAAGCTGTCACCAAGGCGCAGGAAGACCTCGCCAAGGCTAAGAAGAGCGGTGACAAGACAAGTATCAGCAAGGCTGAAGAAAACCTCTCTAGAGCGCAGGGCGTACTTGCTACCGCATCTAACAACGTTTTGGAGTTCGGTTCATCAGTTCAGAAGGCATCATCAGACTTACAGACATCTGCACAGAAGGCAGTTTCTCAGTTCCAGCAGCTTGAAAATGGTTTGCAGGGTCTTACATCGGGGTCACTCAAAGGCATAGGAAACTCCATTCTAGGACTTGATAAGCTTTTCGGCGGCACTATGCAGAAGGACGTTGCCAACACGCTTGCAAAGGGCATCCAAGGGTTGCTCGGTAAAGACAGCAACGCAGCCAAGGTTCTGACAGAAGCTTTAGGGGATAGCGGTATGGCAGGTGAAATAATCTCCGCAATACTCGGCATCCTCGATATTCTGAAAGATGGCTTCGGAACACTCATAAGCAACCTCATGGACACGGTCTTTGGCGCAGTAACGGGCATCCTCGATGATGCTTTATCGGGTAACATCGTTATGAAGCCATTGAAGAGTATCGGGAACAACGTTTCTCATATCCTCAACACGCTTTCATTCGGTGGCTTCAATAGTCTGTTCGGTGGAGATGGAAATGCCAAGAAGGTCAATGATACCATCGAAAGGCTGACTGACAGAAATACCCTCTTGCAGCAATCCATCGAGGATTTGACTGATGCAATGGAAAACTCCTATGGTTCCAAGGCAACCTCATACTACGAGCAAGCCTATAAGAATCAGCAGGAGACTAATAAAAACTACCTCGACATCGCAAAGGCGCAGGCAAGCTATCACGGTTCGCACCACTCATGGAACGCTTATTGGGGCGGCTTCGGTAGTGACGAGATGGATTGGATCAAGAAGAACGTCAAATCAGATTTCAATGGCGACCTCTTCTCCCTCAGCCCAGAGGAAATGAAGCTCCTCCGTGGCAACGTTGCCATCTGGGAGCATATCGAGAACACTGGAAAGGGTAACTATGGTGGGCGTCTGACAGAGAAGCTGAATGACTACATAGACCAAGCGGGCAAGCTGGATGAGTTATCAGACAAGCTGAAGGAAAGCCTTACACAGATTTCCTTTGACAGTATGAAGGATAGCTTCGTATCAGACCTTATGGATATGAGTAAGTCAGCGCAGGACTTTGCAGACGATTTCGCTGAAATGATGCAAAAGGCTCTTCTCTCCTACTCTATGGAAGACCTTATCAACGGAGACTTGAAGAAGCTCTATGATGATTGGGCGAAGGCTATCAAGGACAACGATGGCAAGCTTACCGAAACTGACATAGAAGCATTCAACAAGCGTTACGATGATATAGTCCAGGAAGGATTGAAGAGACGTGACGAGTGGGCAAAGGTGACAGGCTATACAGGTTCATCATCCTCATCACAGACCGCAACAAGCGGAGGATGGGCATCCATGGGACAAGATACCGCAGACGAGCTGAATGGTCGCTTCACCGCCCTGCAGATTGCAGGAGAGTCCATCGCTCAGAACATGACTACCACCATATCACAGATGGAGAGCATCGTTACACTCGGAATCTCAACCAATGGCGCGGTATTGGAGATTAGAAATATGATGATTATGACAAACAGCTACCTCGAAGACATAGTGAAGTATTCAAAGCTCACTTATAATGACTTCGGAACAAAGCTGGATGATATGAACAGAAGATTAAAGGATATTTGACCTCTATAGGCTTTTCGCTTGTCAGCCCTTACAACTATACTCAACAATAGCAAAAGCGGCTCACAGCGAAGCCTACGAGGTTATTTAATGATTAAATAGTTATGCTTAATGGACAACTTTATATCAATGGCAAGGATGCCTACCTTACGTGGGGCATCTTCCTAGACGAAACCGCCCTCAGTACGCTCATGACCCCTGCACCAAACAAGGAGTTCATCAGCAACAAGTATCGTTCAAAGGACGGAAAGTCAGTTATCAAGCACAATCCTAGATTGGATGAGAGGGAGATAACGCTGCCGTTCAATATGACCGCCAAGGACTCAGATACGTTCATGACGAACTATGCTAGGTTCTGCGAGGAGGTTCTTGCCAAGGGGGAGTTGGTTATCCGCACCCGATTTCAGCCTAATGTGTGGTATCGGTGCATCTATCTCTCCTGCACTCAATTCAGTCAGTTCATTCGGGAAATGGCAAAGTTCAGCCTAAAGCTCAACGAGCCAGACCCTAGTGACAGAGGTGAAACAAGTAAATATACAAGCTAATGATTCAGATTAAGAGAAATAACAAGGTATTCTTCACATTAGAGGACTTCGGCGAGGGTTCTAAGCTGTCATATCAGCTTATGGACCACCACTACATCATCTTGAAGTTCACTACGGCTACTCCTATCTATTTCGAGATTGGGGACTCCGTGGAGATTCCCGACTTCGGCTACTTTGAGCTTACATCATCATACTTCCCTAAGCACAATGATAGTGATGGCTATGACTACGAAATGCAGATGGATGCCTACTATATGTCTTGGAAGAATAAGCTTTGCAAGTATCGCCCTCAGCACGGAGCCAACGAGACCTCCTTCAACCTTACCACAACGGTAGGCGTACACATGAACGTTATACTCGGCAACCTAAAGGCGCTAGGTCTTACGTACAATGGCAAGGATTTCTCCGTTGACTACACTACATACAACAACAAGGCTTTCAATGTTCAGAAGAGATTCTTGATCGAGTACGGCTCAATTAGTATTCTCGATGCTCTCAACGCCATCTGTTCTGAAGACGCACTCAACTGCGAGTGGTGGATAGATGGTTCCATCATATACCTTGGATATTGCGAAATGGAAGGACAGACAACATTCGAACAGGATGTTAATGTTCTGTCTATGTCCTATTCGGAATCTAAGTCAACTTATATTACGAGACTGTACGCATTCGGCTCAGACAGAAATATTCCGAAAGGATATTTCACTGGTGCCGATGCGGACGTCACCACCGATGGTATTGCTACCGATTATCTCATGCTCCCTAACAAGGAAGTAGATAGTGATGGTTTCTACGCCAAGGATGGCTACCTGGAGAACGTGAATGTCGTGAAGAACGACAAGCAGGCTATCGAGGGTGTCGTGATGTTTGAGGACGAATACCCGAAGGTTGAATGCAGGGTCAGCAGAATCAAGACCTACGATAGCACTGTTGATAACGATGATGGAACTAAGACTACACAGACGTTTTGGCAGGTCGGTTCAACGGACTCCTTCGCTGAAAACTTTGAAGCTAGCTGGATAAAGAGCAACCTCACTCTTGGTATCAAGTTCACTAGCGGTGCTCTCATGGGTATGGAGTTCGATGTTAGTTTCAAGATTATCGACAAGGAGAACTTTTTCGAGATAGTGGCTAACGACACCTACGGAAGAACACTTCCCGATAGTGTCATGTGCCCGAAGGAAGGTGATAGGTTCTTCCTGTTCAACTGGGACGCAACCAAGATTACAGATACGGACCTCATCCCTACTGCTCAGTTATCTCTGTTCGATAGAGCGAAGCAGTACTATCAGAAGACCATGATCAGCAACTCAAACTTCACCTGCACGATGGATGGTGACAAGTTCTACAATGATGGAACATACGATTACCATCCTCTCGGTGAGCAGGTAAAGCTGATTAATGATATGTTTGCGCAGGTGGACGCGGATGGCAAGCACTACCGAAACTCTCGTATCATCGGAATGGAGATACCTTTGGACATACCATACGACCACCCTCAGTACACTGTAGGAGAAAAGGCTGCAACAAGCCGGTTGGGTAAGTTGGAAGACAAGGTTGATTCCATCAAGGTGAATGGAATGCAGATAGGCGGCACAGGAAGCGGTAATGGTGGTGTCTATGTAATTGGGCTGAATGATTCTACGCCTGCATCAGATAGTAACGTTTATTCTGCTAGACGTTCTAGGATGGAGTTTATATCTAGGCTGCAGGATAACACAGCAAAGGGCACAATCACTTGGGAGAAGGTGCAGAAGCTTGTAAGTGGTCTGCTTGTCGGTAACTTCAACAATGAGAACGGCGGCTCGTGGACTCCCGATACAGAAGGTCGCTCGCATCTCATCACCGATTACCTGGAGGTGAGAATGAAGGCTATCTTCGAGGAGCTTGTCGTCAAGAAGACATCTACAATCGGTGGCAAGGAGATTATCTCTCCTGCTGGTGGTGTGGTGGCTCACAAGGTAGAAGAGGTTACTGTGACATATAATAATGTGTCACAGAAGGCTTATCGTTGCTATTTCTTGGCAGAGCAGGAAGGTGATTCTGTAGATAATGATTTCGCTGTTAACGACCAAGTGCGCTCGGAATCATTCAACGTTCGCAAGGGCACTTATCATAAGGTGGGTAATCACTTTTACTGGCGATTGGTAATCGGTCGTGATGAGGAACCTGTGGAGTTGGAAGGAAAGAAGTATCACTACATCGACCTCTCCGATACCGATTGCGCTACGGCAAGCGATGTTCCTGCTAAAGGTGATGTGTTGTCGCAGTGCGGTAATAGAACCGATGTAGAACGTCAGAACTGCCTTATCTTCTCGGCGGTAGATACCTATTCGCCATCCGTCAGCCTCTATCACGGCATCAACAGCTACTCCTTTGCCAATAGGGAGTACGTGGAATATGGCGTAAACAAGCAGACCAACAAGGCATTTTTTAATGTCTATGGTGATATGTATGTAGGCGACCGACCTACTAAGGAGAATGGCTATGAGGGTAGTAGCTACATCAAGTATGACAGCGCAACCAAGCAGGTATCTGTTAAAGGCAAGATTTCTGCCAAATCCACTGTGGATGGCAAGGAACTGTCTCAGTATATTAAGGAGAACTCAGCAAAGGGCTTGACCGAGGAGCAGGTAAACAATCTCATCAAGAACTCACAGGTCATTGCCGACTTGCAGAATCAGGTGGATGGGGCTATCGAGACATGGTTCTACGAGGGAGTTCCAACACTGACTAATGCCCCTGCAAGCAGTTGGACTAGCGATAAGGATAAAGATACCCATCTTGGCGACCTTTACTACGACAACAAGACGGGCAAGGCATACCGCTTTGCCAAGGATGGCAACACCTATAAGTGGACTGTCATTACTGACACCGATATTGCCAAAGCCCTCTCTGATGCAAGCAAGGCACAGGAGACCGCAGACGGCAAGATGAAGGTATTCAGCACACAACCTATTCCGCCTTATCAGTTGGGCGACATTTGGGTAAACGCTACCTATCCTACAGATGGAAGCATCTACAAGAATGAAATCCTGCGCTGCCAGACTGCCAAGGCAAAAGGTTCGTCATTTGCCATCGCAGACTGGACTAAGGCTTCCAAGTACACCGATGATTCTGCCCTCAATTCCTTCAAGGAAGAGTATAAGAACGATATGGCTAGCTACAAGGAGCAGCTTGATGAGAAAATAGAGACTTGGTTCTATAACTATGCTCCTACTACTCAGAATAAGCCTGCTTCCGATTGGACTACCGATACATTGAAGTCGCAGCACGCTGGCGACCTGTTCTACAATACGTCAAATGGTTACACATACCGATGGACGGGTACGGCATGGGCGAGAATCAAGGATAACGACATCAACACTGCTATGACCGCAGCAAGCAAGGCGCAGGACACGGCAGATGGAAAGCGTACCGTTTTCACCTCTCAGCCTACTGTTCCTTATGACGAGGGCGACCTGTGGGCTAGCGGTGGAGACGATGGCAAGACACTGATGGTGTGCGTAAAGAGCAGAACCAATGGCAGCTTCACCTCATCAGAATGGGTAAAGGCTAATGATTCCGACCTCAACGCATTCGCCAAGACCATAGAGGAAAGCCTGAAAGGAATACAAGACCAGCTCGACAAGAAAGCTGAGACCTGGTATCAGTCTGCCGACCCTAGCACGTCTTGGACTACCGATACTGCGAAGAAGGAGCATAAGGGCGACTTGTGGTATAACACAAGCAACAACCAGACGTTCTTCTGGAATGGTACGAAATGGGACAAACAGGACGTTCCTACCGAGGTTTTCGACAAGATAGATGGCAAATCCAGCATCTATGTAAGCAAGCCTGCATCCTATGAGGAGCGTGACCTTTGGATTTTGGAGGCAGCATATACTCTCGGTGGTGTGGCATACTCTAAGGGCGAGCTTGTCGTGGCAACCAAGACTAATGCTTCATTCAGCGCAGCCGATTGGACAAAGAAGGTTAAGTACACAGATGATACTGTAGCGAACGCAGCAAAGAAGGCAGCAGAGGATGCTCAGAAGGCGGCAAATACCGCACAGACGAATGTTACGAATCTCGGTAAGACCGTCACCACCAACAAGAAGGCTTTCGACAGCTACGTAACGGATGGCTATCTAGAGCCTTCTGAGATTGCGGCTATGGCGCAGGATTCCAAGCGACTTGAAGATGCTTTTGCAGCCGCCGAGAAGTCTTACACTGAGGTAAAGGGAGCAGAGGTGTTAAAGAATACAAAAGAACTCACCGACCTTAATACTGCTTTCACTACCCTCACGACTGCCAAGACGGAACTCGTCACGTATCTCTCAGATATATCTGCAAGATACAATGCGGCTAATACTGAGGAAAAGGCTACCATCGTTTCAGCCGTAGGAACGAAGTTCACCAACTTCCAGTCAGCATACAGCGCATTCTATGACAAATTGGGTTTGGCGAACGCCTATATCACTAGCAAGATATATGGTGACCTCGGTGTAGTTATCGGTGACGTAACCAGCCTTGCTTATTTAAAGAAGGCTCTGATGGATGCTCCCGATACTGAGATTAACGGAGGTCTGGTTCTTACATCACTCATCGGTTTGCGAGACACGGATGGCAATACTACGGCAGGTATCAATGGTATAACAGAGAAGTCTGCAAAGGGAGGCGGCATCGCTGCTTGGTTCGGTGGCGAAATGGTCGATAAGGACTACAACGACGGCTCTAAGACTCCTGCCAACACCATCTTCCGCTTCGATGGTTCTGGCTACGTGGCAGGTGGTGCAATCTGGTGGGGAACTGATGGTAGGGTTCACGCTGACCCTACGTCATTTATCATCAGCGAGAAAAACTTGGGTGCATACCTCACCTTCTTCGAGCCGACTTGGAAGGCAGGAAGTGCAGGAACGAGCGTTGCCGACCTTGTGTCTTTGAAGCCAAACGCTCCATTCACCAAATTGGGTGTTTCGGGCGATGCTACATTCGAGGGCGCAATCTCCTTTCATGGCATCAAGCTCACGTATGATGCAACCAACAAGGCTATCAAGATTGATGGTAATCTCTATGCCACAGGCGGCATCACAGCATACGGAGCAGCAAGTAGTGGCGCAGGCGGTGGCGGATTGAATGCAAGCGTAATCAGCTATGCGAGAATCATAGAGGGAAGCTATACGGATGCAGACTTGACTAGTATTCCTAATGCCTATGCTGTCAAGGCTCTCAGCAGTCGGATTGACAACATAGCCACAGAACTTGGCGGTCTGAATCTCTCTTGGAATAACATTACGGGTAAACCATCAACGTTCGCGCCTAGTGCTCATAAACATAAATGGGTAGATATTACAGATAGAATCACGAAGGTAAGCCAGCTTACCAACGATGCTGGGTATCTGACTGCCCATCAGTCTCTCGCAAGCTATTATACCAAAGCGGAGATTGATGCAAAGGGCTATACCACAAACAAGGGTACTGTTACATCTGTAGCACTTACTCTTCCTACTGGTTTGACTTGTGCAACAAAGACCATCACAACAAGCGGCACGTTTGCCATTAGTCTTGCCTCTGGGTACTCCATCCCAACAACGACAAAGCAGACGGCTTGGGATGGTGCGGTATCAGCAAAGCATACTCATAGCAATAAGTCTGTGTTGGACGGCATTTCATCCACTAAGGTAAGTCATTGGAATAGTGCCTATGACTGGTACGCCCTTATGACTACTGACGAGGAGACTGCGGATGGCATTATCAATAAGTGGAACGAGGTGGTGAGCTTCCTCGCCAATATTGCGCAGACTGACACTCTTAGCGGTATTGTTGATGGAATCAATAAGTCTATATCTGACGAGGTAACAAGAGCGAAAAAGGCAGAGGGGCTAAATGCTTCGGGCATATCCACCAATAAGACGAATATCACCACCTTGCAGGGCTACTTCACTAATGGCTCTGCGAAGAAGGCACTCCAGCTCACGAATGCTCGCAAGCTTTGGGGTAACTCGTTTAACGGTACTGCCGATATTAACGGAAGCATCATCGTGCCTAGTGGAAAGTATATCTCCATCGGTAACATCAAGTTGGAGTATGATGCAGCTAATAAGGCGCTGAAGATTACGAATACTACGACCGAAGAGGTGGCAAACCTCTACACTAGTGGTGGTGTTTCTGCCTATGGTGTGGGAACATCATCATCCAGTGGTGGTGGACTCAACGGCTCTGTAAAGGCTTATGCTGATGCTATCAGGCTTACTACGGAAAACCTTTCCGAGATTGCTTCTGCATACTCAGTAGCAAAGCTCTATTCGGAGATTCAGAATGTGGCAAGTGCTGTTCCTAGTATCAGCGTGTCTGTGCCAACTGGCGGCAATGCCCTCACTGGTGCAACCTATGACGCAAGCACTGGTGTGATTACTTTCACGAATGGTACGTTCCTCACGGCTCATCAGTCTCTCGATGGTTACGTGAATGCGATAGCAGTTAGCGGAAGTGGAAATGCCGTTACTGCCGTTACAAAGAGCGGCAAGACCATCACCTTCACGAAGGGAGCAACGTTCTTGACTTCACATCAGAGTTTGGCGGCGTATCTCAAATCAGCAGACGCAGCCAACACCTATGCTGTTGTAGGTCATACCCACAAGGTGAAGATTAATGGCGCAGAGAAGACGATAAACCCTTCAACTGGAACTATCGTTGACCTCGGAACATACCTCACTTCTCATCAGAGCTTGGCAGCGTATATGAAGACGACAGACGCAAACAATACGTTCTCGAAAATAGGTCATACCCACGGCTATGCCTCAAGTGTCAAGCTAGGACAGACGAGCTATTCGGCATCAAACAACGTGATTTCGCTCCCTGCCTATCCAACGGAATTGAAGTCTCCTACAGCCATAACCATTCAAGCCAACGGCACAAGCCTCGGCTCTTATGATGGTAGCACGGCGAAGACCTTCAATCTGACCTATGCAAATGTAGGTGCGGCAAGCGCAGGGCATAATCACGACAGTATGTACTCGAAGCTACATCATACCCACCCATATCTTCCTTTAACTGGTGGAACACTTACAGGAAATTTAAATGGTACAGGTGCTATATTTGGGGGAAGAATTTATGGTTCTGGTGATGATGAAGGTGTCCTTATTAAGACAGCAGGTGATGGTTGGGCAGGACTTATATTAGGTTCTACAAATTCAGATAGGTCTTGTTTTTATTTTTCGTCAACTAATGCTCTTTGGAAATATGTAAAAAATGGGACTGATGCTATTATATATCATCCACATAAAAATGGAACTATTGCTTTGATTTCTGATATACCTACAAAGATAAGTTCTCTTAGTAACGATAGCGGTTATATCACCTCTAGCGGAAGTATTAGTGGTAATGCTGCAACAGCAACAAACGCTGATAAAGTAGATAATTATCACGCATATCAATTATTTCGAGATTTAGGATGGTGGGGTTCTAGTGAAACTCATAATGCTAATGATATAGAAGGTAATGCTTCAGTATTTGCATATAGTACTCATTCTAATGTTCCAACTACTGGAGTACTTACTACATTTAGTGGAGGAAATGATGCATATAATTGGCAAATGGCTAAATCATATACTTGGAGAGGATTATATATTAGACAACGTAATGGTGATAACTCTACTTGGTCAGATTGGATACGTTTACTTGATGAAAGTGACTTGACATGGGGTAGTATTTCAAATAGACCTACAGCTCTTAGTCAATTTACAGATGACATCCTTAGTGGTAAGTATCTCCCATTGGGTGGTGGAGCGATGAGTGCTAATGCGAGAATATCAGCTAGTGGTGGTGACTTATATATAGGTAATGCTGATGACAGTGGTTATCTTTGTGTACAAGATATGAAGTCTCAAGCAAGCTCCTATAATTGGCAAATAAGAACTAGCGGAGCGGCGAAGTTTAAAGATATATATATAGCAGCACGTGATGCTAGTTTTACAGAAGACACTAATGTAATAGAGGATTTTACTTCAACACTATGTTTGAATTGGTATTCTAAAACTAATATTAATTTATGTAATGGTGGAGGTAATGTAAATATTGGAATGACTGGTGCTGGAAGATTAAATGTAGCTGGTGATATTTTATCTACTGGTGGTATTACTGCTTATTCATCTTCTGATATCCGCTTGAAGCAGGATTTGCGGAAGCTGGACTACTTCGGCATCATCAAGGCGATGGGTGGCACGTTCGGCTTTGCCTGGAAGAAGGACAATACAAGGTCTATCGGTTTTATTGCCCAGCACGTCTTGTGCAACCCTCACTTAAAGGACATCGTGGAGACTGATGAGAAGGGCTACTACAAGATTAACTACTGGTCTCCGAAGCTGATTGCAACGGCATTCGGTGCTATCGAGCAGGTGGGCGATGAGGTCAGCAGGTTGAAGGCTCGGGTGGTCTTCCTCGAATCAGAGGTTCAGCGATTGAGCGGAAAGCAGGACGGCAATAACAAGAAGAGATTAGATAACAAGAATATTAATTTATTAAATTAGATTAGAAAATGGAAAATTTAAAGATTAACAAGAAGAGTGAACAGACAACCGCCACTTATACCAAGGGCGGCTATCGAGTAGAAATTACTTACAACGTTGACAAGACGAGTGTCAGCATCGACAGCATCAACATGAGTATCTACGCAGATACCAATGGTAACTATCTCGGCAATGCCAACGCAAGCTCCAACGGCAGCGAGCTGACCTACAACATCAGCGGCATCCCTCAGAGCAAGCTCAGTGAGGTGTCAGCATTGATAGCGGAGGTTGATTCCGCTATCGCTACCAATATGGCTAGCGAGGCAGCAGAGTAAGTATCGTGAGTATTAACGCAGGGTGGCTCTTATAGAGCTGCCTTGCCTAGTGTTTTAAGTTTTAAAGATTAAGCGTATGGCTCTATCTAATAACAAAATCACTGCTCCAGTGAGCGTGGATGATGTTGCGGATTGTCTCGGAATGAACCGCAGCAGCACATTGGCAGACCTATGCACGTCATCGAAAATTAACGTCTGGGCGAAGTACAAGCCTACTGTATTTCCTTCACCCTTTCCTGACGATTGGTACAAAGCTAAAGATGGAAACTACGGCATCAACATTACGGTAGAAAACGGCAAGAGCAACTGGAAAGACCTTGTGGCAGAATACTCCAAGACCAATAATGGATATGCCACCTTATATAACAAGCCAACTGGCGGTGCGTCTGCGCCATTCCGCTTAGGTGATTTCAGAGGGTATTTTCACAATGCGAATCCCGAGGTGAAGGACTATCTATCCACCAACGTGTTCATCCGTGAGAGTGATACCAATCAGATACTCACGGAACACAATATCGTATCGGTAGATGGCTTACAGATAAGCTATTTCGATTTCGCCGCATTCAAGGATAAGTACTTCGGCTACATCATCACCGATAAGAGCAAGTCCACCCTCATGTTCATCACCACCGCATCCAGCGTGGGCACATTCACCGTGCCGCTGCCCAAGAACGCCCTTCAGGTAGGCGATTACCTTGCCTTTCCGATGTTCTGCTCATTCAACTACTCCAGTGACCACACCCTTCATCAGATGACTTGCTATGCCATCCCAAACCTCGCAGGAGGCAAGCAGCTCTCCATCATCAGCCAGTCACAAGCTGTTGCAAGCAACATTGCACAGATTACGGCAGAGCAGAAGCTTGGTAGAATCATCGTAACGCTGAAGATGAAGAATAACGCCACTACAGTAAAAAATGTTGCTGTATATTGCGTATATCAGACCGACCCGTCCAAGGGACAGAGTATGGTCGTAGGAGAGTATATGAATACGGTAGGAACGATGAATGCAGGTGAAACCAAGACTGTCAGATTCACAAATCTTACAAGTGGAAAATCGTATAAGATATACGTGATAGCAAATGGTACTTGGGTTGTAAAGGATCTTTTCCCATTAAGTGGTATTATGCCCGATATGTAGTAGATATAAAAAAAGTATAACGATAAAAAAGAAAGAAATATGAGTGTAAATAACGGAAAAATCACCCCCCCCATATCCATCGATGATGTTAAGTCGGTGCTGGGAGAACCGAGTAATGATATTGCCACATTGTGCAAGTCCGCCAAGATAAATATGTGGGCAAAATACAAACCAACCTGTTACCCTTCACCTTTTCCCGATAATTGGTATAAGGCTAGGGACGGGAACTATGGAATTTCTGTTCCATATTATAACACTCTAGAGTCTTTGTACAATGCTTATTTTATAGATGGTGACGAAAATCACGATAACGGATATTCGTATGAAAGACCTTCGGGAGGAAGTGCAGAGCCTTATCGCTTGGGTGATTTTAGGGGATACAATAGTAGAGCTACTAGTCCAATTTTTGGTTTTCTTGCTACAGCAAGGGCAACAACCAATGGAGGTGTGTTGGGGTCTTGTGGATTCCGTCAGTCTTCCGTAGGTGAGGATGATAGAGTTAACCTCGAAGATATTTGTATAACGAAAGATTGTTATTTCGGCTTCGCTCTGTTCAAAAGTGGGAAACCTGTTTATTTTAGGACAGAATCAAACACTGTAAGCAATGGTAATTTTCAGGTGCAAATCGGTGGAAATGGTTCTAATTTAGCTACAGGAACTTACGTTGCCATTCCTTTTCTTTCCACGGCTAAGTATGACAACAGTAACAGACCTAATTTTGTAGCAGGAAGTTGGTATCCAATTCCTACAGCAGTACCAAACGAAGTGATAATAGAAACAACTCAGAATGCTTACTTGCGAGACTTGAAGTTAAGTTATCAGGCATTAACCCAAAAGGTTACATTGAAGAATGTTGGTTCTACGACATATAAAAGAATCTATATTGATATTAGGTTCTCTACAAGTACTCAAACGACTGCTTTCCAATTTGGCGAGTATAGGGCTGTAGCCAACAAAGATATTGCGCCTAATGAGATTATCACAGTTGATATAGGTAGCTATGCCTTACTGGAAGGGAAAAGTTATAAAGCCATGCTTTACGCAGCAAATACATTTGTTGACCAGATACTTTTGCTATCTAATTCGGAAATGCAAGGCTAAATGAGAAAATGAATTAAGTTTAAACATAAAAATAAAGAAACAATTATGAAGAAGATTAAGACAATCGAGGCTGTTGCAGCCTACAGAACATTGAAGGCATTGAAGACATCATCAATGAGCGATGATGCCGCTATGCGAGTTTGGAAGAATATGAAGGCACTCCGCTCAGTTGCCGATACCTACGACAAGGATGTGGAGGAAGCGCAGGAGAGCCTGAAGGATGATAAGTTCGAGGAGATGCAGCGCAAGCTCCAGGAGTGCCAGCAGCTAGAGCAGAAGCACGCCGATGAGGGCTACGAATACACCAAGGACGATTCAGCCAAGTTTGCGGAGGTCAATGAGTATTTCTTCAATCAGAAGCAGAAGACCGAGAAGTATTTCTCAGACCTTGCCGACAAGGAGGTAGAGGTTGCCATTGAGGCAGTTGACGAGAAGGAGTTGTTCAAGGCAGCGAAAGATTGCGGCTTGAAGTTCGCCGATATGGAGAGCCTTGAGGTTGTGATAGGATAAACACTGATAAGTAGATATAGAAATAGCGTTAGAATTTGGCAAGAAAGCCGTTCTAACGCTATTTTTGTGACTTATTACTTTCAGATTGTTACTTTTTGTAAAGTTTAACAATAAAATATTGCGCAAAATGAACGGAATTGTGCAAAAAGCTGTAATTTTGTGGCAAATTCTTTCTTTTAAGAACTATAATTGCATCAACAACTAACAAAAAAGGAGGTTATATGACACTAGAACAAGAAGCCGAAGTCCAACGGATGATAAAGGACATTGATGTGACGGAGCTGATGGATATGCTTAAGAAGCATGGTAATCGGTATAGCAGGAGAATATTAAAGTTCTTCCGCTGGTTCTGCAAGTATGTGCCTATCATTATTATGTTCTTCCACGCATACGGCATTTGGGAGTTCTCTCAGCATCCCCGTGAGATGTTTATCCCCTATAATGAAAATATGCCTTGCTATATCTTTATTTATTTCATGGTTTACGTCCTGCCGATGGTGACGATACTGGCAAGTAGATTTTTCTTCTTGTGCCAGTGGTATCGCATTCCATTTATGTACTTCTTAGGCATCAATGCGGCTCATATTGTAGAGTTGAGTTGGTACACAACTAATGATATGGTGGATTCCTGCTTTACGGTCATGGTCGTGACAGCTATATTCTATTTGTATAGCTTTGCTAAAATGTTTGTTAATGAAACGAAACTAGGACGTAAAATTTGTGCATAAGATATGGGAAAGATTTTGAATTATAAGATACTCGGAACGGCTTTAAAGTCATTAGCTGATGCTTGTTTCAAGGCAGACGAGCAACAGCGAAATGGCGAGAAGGTCACCGCTTGCGGAATGAGCGATGATGATTTGGATAGATTGTGTGACATCATCCCCGACATGCTCAACCCTATGATGAGCACCGAGGAAGTTAAGGAGAAGCTGCACGTTTCTGATGCTACACTCAATCGTATGGTTGCTAGGGGTGACATTCCGAACGGCGAGTGCAAGAAACGTGGGCACACAAGGTACTGGAAGAAGTGGGATATTCTTCACTTCATTAAGAGCAAGAGAGGTAAGTGATTGCCTCTCTTTTTAAATTCCCCCGATTTCGTGGGTTTTCAAAATACAATTTTTCGATGAAATTATATACAATATTCCTGCAAAAATATATATTCGTTTATATGATGGCATAAAGTTTTGCACTTTTTCGCCAAAACTATTTGGTGATTAAATATTTTGTTGTATATTTGCAGCATTAATATTTAATCACAAAATAGTTATAGTATGGCAGATAGAATTAAAGATATTATCGTTGGAGTAGTTCTTGCAATCCTTGCCTACCTCAAACCGATAGAAGGTGAGCTGTCTTCGCTTATGATCGTCTTCACCCTCAACTTTATTTTCGGTTATCTTAGTGGCATGATTGCAAAAGGAGAGAACTTCGAGTTAAAGAAAGCAGTTGTGTGCATCGGTCACGCTACCGTGTTCTTCGTCCTTTGTGCAGCAGTATATGCAATCGGGCGATTCAAAGGGCAGATGGAAGGTTCCGTTCAATGCGTATCATTTATATCTTATTTGGTTCTGTGGTTCTATGGATGCAATATTCTTAAGAACTTGAAACAGATATTCAAGAAGGGCACCCCTCCTTGGTATGTAGTGAGTTTCCTCTATTATCTCATGCGTTTCAAGTTTATCGAGAAGATTCCATATTTGTCGGACTATCTAAATTATACAGAAAAGGAGGAAAAGATATGATGTTGTTAGCAATTATAATGGTGGCAGCTATTATGGGAGCAATTCTCGCATTTGACTGTCTGATTCAAAGAAATAATTATAGTGAGGAGGAGGAGTAAACATGGCTGAAATATGGAAACCAATAAAAGATTACGAAGGACTTTACGAAATAAGTAATCTCGGTCGTGTTAAATCGCTACCTAGAAATGGAACCATTAAAACTGAGAAAATTTTAACTCCAAACATGAGTGGTAGGTACGCAAGAATTGGATTGAGAGATAAAATAAAAATAAAATACTCTGTTCATAGATTGGTTGCAGAAGCATTTATCCCGAATCCAAATAATCTTCCGCAAGTGGACCACATAAATGGCGACAGGTACGATAATAGGGTTGAAAATTTAAGATGGGTTACAGCTAAAGAAAATATAGGTAACCCTGTTACGTTTGCCAAATACAAACAAAAAATGTTAGAATATAGAGACAATGAAAGATGTAAAGCCGTGTCTCAATATTCCAAAGATGGGGTTTTGATAGCTGTATTCAAATCAACTCATGAAGCGGAACGTATAACAGGTATTCCTCATTCTAACATTTCGGCAGCGGCTTTAAATAAAGTAGTATCATGTGGAAATCATACTGCAACAGTTAGGAGTGCAGGTGGTTATTTATGGAAATTTATATAATTATGGCAAAATCGGAAATTTTAGTCCCATTCATATTAAGTTGGGAAACAGATAAGTATACTAACAATAAATATGATCGTGGAAAAGCAACAAAATACGGCATCACCCTTGCAACCTGGAGAAGGGTCGGCTATGATAAGAACGGTGACGGAGTTCTGAATGAGGAAGATGTAAAGCTCCTCACCAAGGACGATTTTCATCGGGTTTTCAAGCAGAACTATTGGAACGCCTGCAAAGCAGACAAAATCCAAGATCAGAGTGTAGCCAATATGCTGGTTGACTTTGCCTACAATAGTGGAGTCAGCAGGGCGGTAACTTATCTCCAGTTAACATTAGGCATCACGGCGGATGGCATCATTGGTAATAAGACATTGTTCGCCATCAATAAATCTAATGGTGAGAGGCTTTTTGAGAGATTCAAAAAAACAAGAGAAGATTATCTTAAGAGCATTGCCAAAGGTACACAGAAAGACTTCCTTGACGGCTGGTTGCGAAGACTAAGCTATATCACATACGGACACTTAAAATTGAATGAATGATGAAATGGTACGACTACAACTTTTGGAAAACGATTGTAAGCATAACGCTTGCAATGTACGTTTCGCTGCTTATTATCGGCTGCGGAACTCCGAAGACTGTGACTAAACAGACGTATTTAAAAGACAAGCTGAATGAAAGGAAGTTCGATTCGCTTTTCACTGCCCGCATGGCATACACCTTCGATCAGTGGCTTCGTTATCAGAAGCGCGAGAGCGAAAGAAGCACGAAAGATAGCAGCTATATTAAGGATAGCACGGCGACAAGGCTCGATGCGCAAGGTAACAAAATTGGCGAAGATAGATTCCACTATGAGAGCCATGTGAGAACAGAGAAGGAGGTTCAGAAGCTACTGGACAGCATCAGTCATTATAGGTCACTGAAGGATAGCGTTGCTATTTATCGTCATAGACTTGATTCGCTATCGAGTATCAAGCTTTCAAGCGATAGTACTACAAAGGTGATAGAAAAACCACTTACGGCGGCTCAGAAGATTTATATTCAGATAGGGCAGGTATTCTGCTTTTGTTTAGTTATCATTGTAATATACCTATTATATTGTATAAAAAGAAAAGGTTCTTAGTTAGAAAGTTTTTAGGTTAGGTGTTTGATTGTATTCGGATAACTTGGCGGCTACTCGTGAAGAGTGGTCGCCTTTTTGTTTGCAAAGTAAATTCTTTCGTTCTAAGAGGATAAAAAATGATACTACCTACTATCACCATAAACCACTGATTTATAGTCACTAACGAAAACTATGATAGCCTTATAGCTTATTTCAAAACAATTTTCTAACTTTGCACACGTAACGTTACAAAAAGTGTTAGTTAAATATTAAGGTTAAATTAAAAATTCGGGATATGGAAAGTAAAACTTACGTGTTCAATCCAGAGAGCGGCACAAGTGGCACAGGCTCTAATGGAATCTTGGCTATGCTTCCTGCACTCATGCAGAGACAGGGTGTTGATCCAGGTCTTATTGCACTCTTGAACAACCGTGGAAACGGAAATGGTTGGGGTGAAGACATCTTTGCTATCCTTTTGTTGTTCATCCTTATGGGCAATAATGGTATGGGACTCTTCGGAGGTAATCGCTGCATGGGTTCTAATGGACAGGGTGGCGTTATGCCAATGCTTAACAATGATGCCAATACTGCCGTTATCATGCAGGCAGTTCAGCGCAACGGCTTTGATGTTCAGAGCTTGGCTACAGCCCTCAACACATCAAGTGACGCAGTCATGGCTGCAATCAATGGCTTAGGTCAGCAGATTTGCAACCTCGGCAATCAGATGGGCATGAATGCTAATCAGATTTTGACTGCTATCATGCAGGGTAACAATGCCATCGCTACCCAGTTGGCAGAATGCTGCTGCAAGACCAATAATGCCATAACTGCAATGGACGGCAACATCAAGTTGTCTATCTGTCAGCAGACACACGCCATCAATGATACGGCAAATGCCAACGCTTTGATGCTCCGTGACAAGGCAGATGCTAACAATCAGTCTGTCTTGGCTAAGTTGGATCAGATGCAGACACAGGCAATGCAGGATAAGCTCGATGCTTTGAGAGAGAAGAACAGTGCCCTGCTTGCTCAGATTTCCAACGAGCATCAGACACAGGCTTTACAGGCTTATCAGGCACAGGTTATCACACCAGTAAATGCAGCTTTGGCTGCGCTGCAGGCAGAGGTGGCTGGCATCAAGTGCAAGTTGCCTAATACCATCAGTGTTCAGTACCCTCAGTACGGAGTATTCAACAAGGACGTTTATACTGCTGCCGCCATGGGAGCTTATGCAGGTGATGTAGCGGCTTCTCGTTCAACTGTAGGATGCGGTTGTTAGGAAAGGAGGTAACTATGTTCCCTTTATATCCATTCAATCCATTTATTCCAATCGGTCAGAGAAACCAAATCAGACGTATTGATGTAGGAGGTATCTACGAGTTGAAGACGAATGCCCAGCAGGTTACAGATGCTAGTGTAGATTATGGTATCAATCCTTGCTACTACAATGCTTTGCCTTGCGAGTGCATCGTGCTCTTGAAGATACATCAAGGAGTTGCCGCGGCAAGTGCGACACTTCCTGTCACAATCGTAACTCCAAATAGTGGTTCGACCACTATTAACGGAACCGCCAACACTAGCGGAACTGCTTCCGGCACAACAAAGGTGCCAGTTGTTGATCATGCGGGAAATGCAGTGACGGGAGCTAGCGTTTCGGGAACTACGGAGGCTTTGGCATACATCAACAAGAAGAGCGGTATTATCCGACTGCTTGGGTTTCAGCAGCCTACAGGCGGCTAACAGAGTATTAACTATGGGACAGATTGAAAAGTCTGTCCCACTAAAAGAGAAAGAAAATGTTTCAAGGACTAAGACAGTCTTCTCTCTTCTACATTTTAGACAAGGGAGGAGAAAAGCCGACTCTAAAAATCGGTCAAGTAATATCGGTCAGCAATCCTCAGCAGAAATATCCTAGTTATATGCCAGGACAGACTCCGACATTGGAGACGACCGTTGATGTTAAGGTACAAGTAGAAGACCAGCAGGTCAATTTCGAAAAGCTGCCATCTACGGCACAGATAGTGAATTTCGGCAATGAAGGTGTTGTTGTCAGTGACAGCAGAGAAGCTATGTGCGCCGAGATAGATGCTATGTTGCGACATTCCAAGGGAGTCGTGGAAAGTGTAGATTACCACAATGGAGTCATAAGCTCCTGCGAGGAAATGCTCACTAGAATCAACCCACAGATTGCCAAGGAGAAGCAGCAAGAGCAGGACATCAATAACCTCAAATCAGAGGTCAGCGGCATGAAGGGAACGCTATCCAATATTGAATCCATGCTGTCTAAGGCTTTGAGCGGTAACAATTTTAAAAAGTAATTGCTATGGGATATATGGTAGAAATTACGGAAAACAAGTTCGATGAGCTTGTTGACAACTGCGAGGAAATGGTTCGAGCAGGTGGCAAGGTTATGAAGTGCCTGGATAGTCTGAAGCGCGAGCGTATGGGAAACCGTATGCCGATGCCAGACTATCGTGACAAGTGGGACGATGACGATTGGCGCGACGAAGACCGCTATGGAGAGCGACGCTACTATGGTCGCCGTGGTGGTGGACGTTACTAATGTTTAATTCGGTGGTGGGGATTTTTCCCTGCCACCCTTAATAGAAAAAGCTATGGGAAAATGTAGAATGCCTTTGGATGCTTACGATATGAAGCCAGAAGGAATGATAGCATATCTGAGATATAACGGCTGGCACTTCAACAAGAAGGCTTGCGAGTGGGCAGTCGCTCAGATGAGAAAATACAACCCAGTCACCAAAAAGGATGAGGAGGTTGAATACATGGATAAGGATAAGGTTGAGTCCATCCTTACCAAGCAGGGAGTGACGCTTGAAAATAATGTAGGCTATGATCATGTATATGTGGCAAACATGGTTAAGGCTGATTTCTATAAGTCTTCCATCGAGGACGAAGCTCACATGGCTTTGTTCGTGAAAGATATGGTTGATGATACCGACCAGAAGGATGGCTTCATCTTTAACAGATTCTATGCCGATTGCAACCATAATGGTATCGGCATTCCATGGGATGATATTTTATGATAAGTCAAGAGATATATCTAGAGAAGTATGATTGGAGGATTCTTGTGTTCTACGGTTTAAAAGCAGCAGATACCGAAGAGGTATGCAACTCCCTTGTGCAGATAGGCTGCACAGAAAAGGCGGTCGAAAGCGCAAGGGAGCATTGCTTGCGTGGAATGCCTAACACAGGTCTCACCTACTCCAACCTTGCAGGTAGAAAGAGCGTGGTTGCTATCAGTAGGACCACATCGGAATATGAGTTTGTGAATACTGTCACACACGAAATGTTCCATGTTGTTACTCACATCTGCGAATCACTAGGTATAGACTTGAAAGACGAAGAGCCTTGCTACATAATGGGATGGCTCTGCCAGGCTATTAGTAGGATATTTATTTAAAACTTAGAAATATGACGGACATTAAATTAATGGTGGATGCTGCAAGGCAGCTTAACCAGACTTGGAAAATGACTAGTAACGGTTTGGAGACGGATAATATTCCAAACGATGTGTATAATGCTTTGTGCGAAGTGGATGAAGCCGTAACCAATCTGATAGACAAGATTGGTGAAGCTACAAAAATAATTACATTAAGCAGCATCTACAAGAACGCATAAAACCCTGATACTCAGTGAGTTAAATTTAGTATTTTTAACTAAAATAAAATGTGGTATATTTGCATATATCACATTTTTTTTGTACCTTTGCATATAGAAAGAGTGGTTATTTTGACTAACCACAGATTATGTTGAACCAATTAAAATCTTAAAAAGATGGAAGAAATTAAGGAAATCAAAAAGAATTATGAAATGGGATTCATTTCTGCACAAGTATTTCTTTATGAATACACAGATGTCCTTGCTGAACTGGGAGCTCAAGGCGAATTGACTGATGCTATGAATACAGTATTAGCTCCGCTTGCAGATTTCATAGTGAAGGACATCTTGAATGCCGAAGATGACGAGAAGAAACAGATTAAGGACTTCTTTAATTTTAAGTAGATATGGAAACCATTCTTTTAATAAACGGATTGATTTTTCTGCTTATCGTAGCGATAGTAGGTTTAGCAATGAAACATTAATAAAATAAGCCCTCGACATCACGGCTAAGTCACTTATATGAAAGCAATTAAAGTAGCAGTATTTTTTGAAATGATGAAAAGACTTATGATTCAGTACTCATTTGATGAGTTGCAGGGTACTACTTTCAGAAGTCATTTCGGTGCAGTTGGCCTTGGTGATACGCAGGAAAGAAACGGCTTCTTTCTTGCAGCCTACATAACAGATAATTCTGTGTTACAAGATGGCTTTATGGAGGGAGTAAGAACATTCCTTGATGATGCAGTCGTATATAAGTACGATTCTCCTTATCAAGAGAAGGATGTTCTGGAGAAAGAATTAATGTACATAATTGAGATTAAAAATGAAGACTAGCAGTTTGTATGTTACCCGTGACGATTTTGAGTATGACACAAAGAGCGGGTTTGAGACTTACGAGGAGGCCAATGCCTATCGTGAGGAGTGTCAGAGAAGTTGGTTCCATCATGCCGACTATGTTTTTCTCATAACAAGAGACTCTGCCGGGAATTTTGTCAAAGAGACAAACTTGACAAAAGCAACAAAGGAAGAGAGAATCAAGCTTCTTGAAGAAGCAGGTATTCCATTGAAATAATTTGTAACCAATTAAAATATTAAAGATTATGACAACAGCAACAATTTTGAGTAAGGCTGCCGAGGATATGGTAGCAGTTCCTTCTTCAGTTAATGAAGACAAGTTCTTTGATTTCGAGAAAGCCAAGACTCAGGCTATCACTCTCGAACAGTTGAGTCGCACACACCGCGAGGATGATGTTTACGGAAATCCACTTCGTGGCATCTATCACTTTGACCTTTTCAATAAGGTCATTGATGAGTGTACTGAACTCGGCTACAATGTGGAGGTTTACGATATGTTTGCCGCACAGAACAGAGACCGTCAGTCGCCTGGAGTAGTTCGCCTCCCACAAGTGGAGGCGGTCAAAGGTCAGCATGCGGTAGAAGCGCATATCCTCCGCCGAGTTTATGCCAATATCCGTATCACTGATTTTGATAATGACGAGACTACTACTAATGTGGCCGTAGCCTTCCATCAGAAAGGTATTCAGATTGGATTCGGTCCGAATGTGATGATTTGTCACAATCAGTGTATGCTCTCTCCGGAACTGTATATGTCCAGCTATTCCGAAAAGGGCAAGAAGGGTTCCGGTATGGATGTGGCAGCAATGCTTGATACCTTGAAGTCGTGGCTTGTTGATGCCCGGCACATCATCGAGACTGATCGTGAGCGTATTGCCAAGATGAAGGAGACACGCATTACTGCAGAACAGATGTTCTTGCTCATTGGCTTGATGACTGCTACAAGAGTAAAGGCAGATACATCACGAAAGTCTATTCGTGAGAACATCACCTATCCGCTCAATCAGTCGCAGATTACACTCTTCACAGAGGATATGCTGGAGGCTTACCACGACAAGGAGTTTGTGACTGCCTGGGATATGTATAATTCTGCTACCAACTTGTATAAGGCGAACAAAATGGATATTCCAGCTCTCCTTCCGCAGAACAGAGCAATGGTTAACTTTATGAAGGCCAATGGTCTGATTATTTAATTGGTTCGAAAGGAGCTTCCAAGGGCTAGTCCTTTGGTTGCTCCTTATATAGAACGTAATCCAATACTTTTCTATTTGCAGCGTCTATATTGGCAACACTCTTGTCAATATAGATAGCTGTTGTCCTGTTTCCATGGGAATGTCCCAATGCTTCGGCAATGATTTCTTCGGGTATTCCTATGGAGAAGGCTATTGTTGCCCACGTATGCCTAGCCCAATACAGAGAGATATGATCAAACAGAGGATTATGCTTTGTATGATATTCCTTCTGAAAATCGTGAGCTTTCTTTTTCTCGTTCTTTTCTTTAGTGACAGGTCCTATTGCCTTCAGCCCCTTGTTTGCCTTGCACACAAATTGCTTGTAATTTCTCATATTCTCTGAGAAATTAACTAGCTTTGTCTTTCCTCTATACCTATTTATTATCTGTATGGCTTCCGGTTCCAGTCTGATACTATACAGTCTTCCCGTCTTCTTTCTCCTATACAGTAATCTTCCATCTACAACATTCTCATCCGTACAATTAAGAATATCTGCAGGGTTTATCCCGATCAAGAAGAATGTAAGTTTGAAATAATCCAGATACTTCTGCTGCCATGGCTGCACATTATAATTAAATAAGGAACGTAGCTCATCTACAGAAAGAGAACGTTTTTCTGTCTGTTCCGGATTTATATCGAATGTTCTCATCGGATAATGGCTGGTTATCTCATTATCAATAGCATCGTTGAAAACGGCACGTATGTTTCTGAAATGTATATTCCTGGAGTTCTTCTTTAATCCTTGTCTTACCAACTCGGCATCAAACCTTTTCAGCCAATCCTTTGAGATATCTTCAAAAGCATAGGTATCTACCTTGCTATCGAAATCGCGCATCTTCTTCAAAGTGGTTGCATATATTTCCCTGGTCCTTTGTGCTGAACGACTATTCATATATTCTATATACCTATTTATAAATAGGTCTTTCTTCTTAACGTCAGGGTCCAGATAGGCCACAACTTTATTCTTTATCTGTGTTGAAGTCTGTTTGGTAAGCTCTCCCTTCATCTGCAGTTCCAATATGGCATTATCTATCTCGACCAGTTTGTTCTTGACAAATAACTCCAACCGTTGCTTGTTTGGTGCATCGACTATTCTTTGCTTCTTGGCATCCCATTGTTCTTTTTTCAGTTTGACACCAAGAGGAATGTAAGCTGCCTGCCTTTTCTTGGTTATGGCAACTTTCAGCGGTGCCGGCTCTCCGTCCTTGACCGCTCTTGTATCTAAGTAAAGTTTCGTTGTTATCATTTGCAAGCTATTTGCAAGCAGAATTGTGCAAAAATGTGCAAGAATGTGCAAGAATGTGCAGGATTCTACTTAGTTGGATAAAATACGATGTTTTGGAAATACCTATTTTTCAGCGTTTTCTGCGGAAAGAGGGGGATTCGAACCCCCGATTCCCTTTAGGGGAATACACGCTTTCCAGGCGTGCCTCTTCAGCCACTCGAGCACCTTTCCAGTTTCGAAGTACAAAATTATCACTTTTTATTCGAAAATCCACATATTCGTTTGCTTTTTACATTTCTTTAACTAGAGAACATATTAAACAAGCGCCCTGAGAGGACAAAAGCATCTATTTTAAAGCTTTTGCCCTTTCAGGGCGCCTTGTTGGTTGCATGTTTAACCCAGGGCGATGCCCTGGGCTAAGAGCTTCTGCCCTTTCAGGGCGTATGGCGTCTCCAAGAGTACAAGCCCACTAGGCGTCCCGGCAGAATTGTAAATCCGGCGAGACGCCTAGCGGGAATAAAGAACTTGTTATCCCCTGCCTAGTGGACTTCCCCACTTGCGAAAGTTCTGTCCTTTACTTCTCAGGAATAATCTCGAAGATTTCGGCTGAACCATCCAGCTGAACCTTCGCTGCCTTCTTCACCAAATCTATCTTGCAGAATGACTGGTCGATGTTGGTTGTTGCCAATACCTTGCCCTTGGCATTCAGCTGGCGACAAACCAATGATTTGCCTGGAGCCAACTTCAACAGCAGGGTGTAACCCTTTACATTCTTTTCTACACCCATAGTAAGGGTGCCCTCGTTAGTGAAAGAGGTGCAAGGGTTCTCATCGAAACCATACATCGCTGCCTGCAGATTGCCTGCCTCAACAGGGAAGCTCAAACGCTCTGGGGTAGTTGGGTTCACCTCGAAGGTACGGACTGCAGCCCAGTTGCGCTTGTCAGACTTCAACTTCCTGATGCGGATATAACGAGCCTCAACAGGAGAATCGGTCTTCCAGTTGATGATATACTGCTTCTTCAACTCACCGGTAAGCGCCTTCCACTCCTTCTTGTCAAGAGAATACTCCAAAACTGTATTGTCGAAGTAATCCACATCATCCACAGAGTTACGGCCCTGAAGGATTCTTACCTCAGAAACAGAACGAACACAACCTAAGTCAGCACCAATCCAGTCGCCAGTGTTCTGACCATTACCAGATGTATAATAGGTAGTAGAATCGTTGTCAAACATCGCCTTGCTCTGGGTAGTTCTCAAGGTTGCGTAAGTACCGATACCCTTATAGAAAGCAGGCACCTTGCCAGTCAACTTCTTGAAGAAGCCAGAAGCCATATCATCCATAGACTGCTCGTAGAATGGCTGCAATACCATGGTTCCAGACTTGTGCTTCTCGTAAGCAGCCACATCTTCCTTGCTCATACGGTTGTTGACATAGCCATCCCAGAATGCCTGGTCATTACCAGCCTTGTACTCCTTGATGAGCTGCATGGTCTTCAAGCCACGGTCGCCCAACTTGCCAAACTCTGTGAGCCATGGGCGGAGTTCCTTCATCAACAGGGCATTCTTGCAGTTTGCCTCCATCTGAGCAGGCGCATTCTTCACTCTTACAAACTCGCTCTGCAGGGCATTGAACTCAGCATCAGTGAAGTTATCGATGCGGAAGCTCTTGGTTTCCCATGATTCGATACGGCGATAACCGGTCTCTGTATCGCATGAGTGCATAGCGAATGTGCGATAAGCTTCGTGTGCCTCTGGAGTCAGATCTACCAGACCACGCTCCCAGTTGTCGAGCGGATTATAGTTGGCGATATTCCATGCATAGTCAGCTACACCGTAGAGAGCCAGCTTGGAAGCCTCACCATGCTCCATTGGGTTGCTCACGAAACCACAGAGATCCTTGTTGGTCAGGTCGGTCTGCAAACCGTAGGTAGGACCCTGCATGATGATATGGCGTGCATAATCAGTTACTGGGAAGTTCCACCAGTAATAAGCAGGGCGCTTGATACGGGAGTTCACCCAGTCGAGAGTCTCGCGGGTCAAGTCACTACATACCACATCACCTGTCCAGAATACATTGATAGATGGATCGAGGGTATTACCGAAGATAGCCAGAGAACCGGTTGGTTTTGGATTCGCCCAGAGACGGGTATAATCGGTAGGACACATCACGAGCGGTGTAACATCGCCCTTAGCCTTCACGAACTCCTTAGCCAGGCGGTTCAAGAGTTCAGACTGCTTCACTGGGTTGGCACCCTCGCCGGAAATATCATCAAAGAAGATTGCGAAAGAACGCACACCGAGGTCGTACATCAAGTCAAGCTTGTGAACCAGGTTCTGATAGTCTTCCTCGTTCCACTTGATATCCTGTCCAGGATGGATAGCCCATACGAAATCTACACGGTTGCGACGGCAAGCCTGTACGAGTTCGCTGATGTTCTTAGCCTCTTTCTCCGGATAAGGCAAGCGCCAGTTAGGGCAGCTGTGATAAGGATCATCCTTTGGACCATAGAGATAGGTGTTCATCTTGTTCTTTCCATAATAATCGATGAGGGAAAGACGCACCTGATGAGACCAAGGCTCACCATAGAAGCCTTCTACCACACCACGGTTGGGAAGATCAGGATAGTCGTTGCAAGTGGTATAAGGCATCTGGCCCTTTGCCATCTCGCTGTTTACAATCTGGCGCAAGGTCTGCAAGCCATAGAAAGCGCCACGCTCATCGTATCCCACAATCTGGATACCCTTGGCATCAGCCTTCAGGCTGTAAGCACCCGATACAGGCTTCACTCCTGCTTTAGCTGCAAGTTTCTCACCGAAATCGATGGTCAGGCGAATGCCCTTGGCGTTAGCGGTCAGGAACTTCACATCATCAGCAAACTTACCTTTCTTGTCAATCACCTTGACACCCTTCTGCAGGTCGAGTCGGTTAGCAGCATCCACATTCAGGAGATGTGGCGTAGGACTTACGATGAGTCCGTGATGATCCAGTTTCTTACCAGGAATCATGTGCACGTCCTGCTTTTCAGAACGCTGGCCGCTCAGGTCTTGTGCCTGAGTGCCCTGTGCAAATGCTGCCATCAACATAGCAGCCAAAATCACTTTTCTAGTCATAATGAATAGTTTGGTTTTAATATTAAGCTTATAATTTTTATTATTTCATAGGGGAAAGACGCTTTTCAGATTTAATTCAGCTGAAAGACGCTTTCTACATTCTTATTCGTCTGTTCAGCGAATTCCTCCTCACTCACTCCGTATGCTTTCGCCAGAGTCTTGAGCACTTCTATCACGAAAGCGCTTTCATTGCGCTTGCCACGATAAGGCACGGGAGCCATATAAGGACTATCGGTCTCCAGGATGATGCGATTCATAGGAACCGCAGCCGGAAGGTCTTCTCTGAGATGACTGCTCTTGAAGGTGGATACACCGCCGATACCCAGCACGAAGTTATCGAAAGAGAGAAGCTCTTCAGCCTCCTTCTGATTGCCGGTGAAGCAGTGGAAGACGCCGCCAGGCAGTTCTTTCTGATACTGACGGAGCAAGTGCACCATCTCATTCTGTGCCTTGCGGCAATGAATCATCAGGGGGAGACGGGTCTCTATAGACCATTTCACCTGTTCCTCGAACGCCTCCAACTGCTCCTGCTCGAACTCACGACTCCAGTAATAATCCAGTCCGATTTCGCCAATGGCTATGAAATCGGAAATCTGCATCTTTCTGAGTTCTGCCAGCTGTTCCTTCCAGTCTGCCTTCACCTCTTCAGGATGCAAACCGATCATCGGATAGGCATAACCCGGATATTCCCGACTCAATGCCAGGACAGCGTGCGTGGTCTTCACGTCGATGGCAGGCAGGAACACCTTGCCTACCCCCGCTTCCCTGGCACGAGCGAAAGCTTCCGCTCTATCCTCATCAAACTCTTCTGCATCGAGATGAGTATGCGTATCTATTACTTTGAACATTGAACTTTGCACTTTAAACTTGAAGATTAATACTGGCGCTTCATCATTTTCTGTGCATACTTCGCCAATTCTTCCTTGCGCTCAGCAGGCACATTCACAGCATCAAGATACTTCTTGCTCTGCTCGAAGTAATAGGCAATCTTATCCTGTGCCATCTTGTCGATACCGATCTCGTTATAGAGACGGGTAACAGCAGCCACCTTCTCATTGCGGTCGAATTCCTTGGCATCCACCCATTTCTGGAGTTCAGCACGCTGAGCATCGTTGGCATGGTTGAAGGCATTGATGAGCATGAAAGTCTTCTTGTTGGAAGTGATATCACCACCAATAGCCTTACCAAACACCTTGGAATCACCATATACATCGAGGAAATCATCCTGCAGCTGGAAAGCCAAGCCGATCTGCTCGCCAAACTTATAGAGATTGTCAGCATCCTCAGCAGAAGCATCAGCCAGGATGGCACCAATCTTCAGGGCACAAGCCAGAAGCACACTGGTCTTGAGGCGAATCATCTCGATATACTCCTCTTCCTTCACATCATTGCGGTTCTCAAACTCCATATCATACTGCTGTCCCTCTCCAATCTCGAGGGCTGTAGTAGTAAAGAGCTTCATCACCTTGGCAAGATGCTGATCGTCGCACTGTGCCATTCTCTCGTAAGCCAACACCAGCATACTGTCACCAGAGAGGATAGCAGTATTGGCATCCCACTTCTTGTGTACAGTCTCATGACCACGACGGAGGTCAGCATTATCCATCAGGTCGTCGTGCAAGAGAGTATAGTTGTGATAGGTCTCAAGAGCTATCGCATTCATCAGAATCTTCTCAGGATCATTCTTGAAGAGATTGTATCCCAAGAGCATTAAAACAGGGCGAATACGCTTTCCACCTAAAGAGAGTACGTACTTCACCGGTTCGTAAAGCGACAATGGTTTACGATTGTATGGGAGATTTGCCAGGAAATCATTCACCATTACCAATAATTCTTCTGATGTCTTCATATCTATCATATTTCTAATTTATAATATCTGATTTATAATCTGTCTTGAAATTGAGTATTCAGTTATTTTATCTTTTATAACTGGAACACCACCGGAATAGCAATCATGGTACGGCACACCTTGTTTTTGTCCATACCCGGTTTCCATTTGGGCATCATCTTCATCACGCGGAGCGCTTCAGCATCAAGGGCAGCATCCACCGAGGTACTTACCTTGGTATTGGCGATGCTTCCATCCTTGTTCACGATGAAGGTTACCACCACCGTGCCCTGTACCTTGTTGTTCTTCGCCACCTGCGGATACTTCAGGTTCTTGGTGAGCCATTGCATAAATGCCGACCAGCCTCCCGGAAACTCCGGAATCTTCTGCACCACGGTAAACTTGATAGGAGCCTCAGCCTGTGTATCTGCCGGATCCACCGCCGTCTCAGGAGCCGCCTCCTTCACGTCAGCCCCTTCTACCACGCCCGAACCATCACCGATTACCAGCTCGCTGGTAGTAGTACTGATCTTTTCCGGTGTCTTCTTGACCATTTGCTGCTCGGTAGGTTTCACCTCCTGGGTGATAGCCTGCGAGGCAGGTGCCTTCGCCATAGCCTCCGCACTCACCATATCTTTCTGGTCGGGCGGAGTTGACATTTCCATATCTTGCGAAAGATCTTCAAAGTTCTCAGCCCAGTCGTCATCTCCCTGCGGATTTCTGGAATACTGCAATCCTACAAAAAGAAGCGTAAAGGCAATAAGGAGTCCCAGCAGGAAAAAGGTTACCCGCTTGTCCTCCAACTGTGCACGATCTGATTTCTTTATTTCCACAATATCTATTATCTACTATTTGCAGACTTGTTCACCCGTTTTTGGGGTCCAAACTGCAATATTTTACATTCTCTTTCGTTATTTTCTACGAAAACATTGCAAATTTACGTCTTATTTCTCAAAAAAGCCGTATCTTTGCCAAAGAATTAGATATTTTAAATGAAAAAAGTTGTTTTTTCCATTATATTGACGCTTTTCGCGACAAAAATGGGGGCTCAAGAGAGTCAGACGGGGTATAACTTCCTCCGACTCCCCGTCAGTGCCCATGCTGCCGCCTTGGGAGGCGATAACATCACCTTGATAGAAGATGATGCGGCACTTGCTTTCCATAACCCAGCCCTGCTGGCGTCGGTGAACGACCGTACCCTCAACTTCAACTACATGAACTATATGAAGGGGGTGAATATGGCTTCAGCTTCATTCAACCGCATCGCCGGAGAGAAGGCATCGTGGGCGGTATCGGCCCAGTATGTGGATTATGGCAAGATGAAGCAGACCGATGAGAACAACATCCAGATGGGTGAATTCTCGGCTAAGGATATCTGCCTGGCGGGTACTTTCTCCTACCTGCTCAGCGAACGCCTCGTGGGTGGTATCACTGCCAAATTCATCACCTCGTATATCGGTGATTACACCTCCATCGCCATGGGAGTGGATCTGGGACTCAACTACTACGATTCGGAAGAAGAGTGGTCGGTTTCCGCAGTAGCCAGAAACCTGGGTGGACAGCTCAAGGCTTATGATGAAGAATACGAGAAGATGCCGATAGACCTACAGGTGGGTGTCAGCAAGCACTTCATCAATACTCCCTTCCGCGTTTCAGCCACCCTGGTGAATCTGAACCATTGGGATAAGGGAATCAGAAACCATGCGGTATTAGGTGCCGATCTGCTTTTGGGCGAAAGCCTCTGGCTGGGAGCCGGCTACAACTTCCGACGCCACGATGAAATGAAAATCGTAAACGGAGAAGATGAAACCAGCAGTCATGGAGCCGGATGGTCGTTGGGTGGCGGTATCAATCTGGAGCGCTTCCATCTCAACATCGCCTACGGCAAATACCATGTCAGCAGCAATAGTCTGCTGCTGAATATCGACTACAGATTATAGAATACTGATTATAGAATACAGATTTATAGAACAGATAAACTTTTCAGATTTAAAGACATGAAGAAGATTACAATAGCAATTGACGGTTACTCTTCTTGTGGAAAGAGTACCATGGCAAAGGATCTTGCCAAGGAAATCGGATATGTGTATGTAGATACAGGCGCCATGTATCGCTCAGTTACGCTCTATGCCCTGCGCCACCAGCTCTTCGATGAGGAAGGCAAGGTAAAGGTAGCAGAGTTAGAGGCTGAGATGCCAAACATCCACATCTCTTTCAAGTTCAACGCCGAAACCGGTCGCCCAGACTGCTACCTCAACGGTGAGTTGGTAGAAAAGGAGATCCGCTCGCTGGAGGTATCCAATCACGTAAGTCCAGTGGCAGCCATCCCATTCGTAAGAGAGGCATTGGTAGCCCAGCAGCAGAAGATGGGCGAAGACAAGGGCATCGTGATGGATGGCCGTGACATCGGTACCACCGTTTTCCCTAACGCAGAACTGAAGATCTTCGTTACGGCAAGCTCTCAGGTAAGAGCACAGCGCCGTTTCGATGAACTCAAGGAGAAAGGAATGCCTGCCGACTTCGAGGCTATTCTGAAAAACGTAGAGGAGCGTGACTATATTGACACCCATCGTGAGACTTCTCCTTTGCGCAAGGCTGATGATGCCATCACACTCGACAACAGTGAGATGACAATTCCGGAACAGAAGGAATGGTTGATGAAACAGTATCAAAAAGCCGCAGAAAAGTAACAAAAAGCTACTTTGTCGTAGAATGTCCAAAGACGATTGCAAAAATATATTAAAATTTTAGTTTTATACAATAAAACTGCCATTTTAAAGAATTGGCTTTGCAAAAAAACGTCGTTTTATTTATCTTTGCAGACATAATGACAAGGTAGTAATGATATAGATTATAAATTTTGAGTTAATTACTGTTTTTTGAAGGTGATAAGTCCTCGTGAGAAGATTTATCACCTGTTTTTATTTGATGAGATGAATCATCAGACTACCTGTTTCTCTTTATGATAAAGTATCCTTGATGATTTTCTCCTTGCATTCTTCCATCAGCCATTTAGGAGTACTGGTAGCACCGCAGATGCCAACGGTATTCACCCCCTTCAGCCAATCCATATTGATTTCTTCGGCACTCTCTATCTGATAGCTGTTGGCATTCACGCTCTTGCACTCCTTGAAGAGCACCTTTCCATTGCTGCTCTTTCTGCCACTGACAAAGAGGATGACATCATGCTTGCTGGCAAAGGATGCGATGTTTGGCATTCTGTTAGCCACCTGGCGGCAGATGGTATCAAAGCTCTTGAAGGTTGCGCCCTCTACGATATGCTCCTGGCAATACTCGATGATGCGATGGAACTCATCCAGACTCTTGGTGGTCTGGGAATAGAGATAGATATCACGGTTGAAATCCAACTTACCTATTTCCTTCAGATGCTCTACATCCTCAAACTTCTCTACCACGAGAGCATGACTCGCGGTCTGTCCTACCAGTCCCAGCACCTCGGCATGTCCCTTCTTTCCGAAGATGACAATCTGCGCCTCCGGATTGCTCACATACTGCTTCTTGATGCGGCGCTGCAACTGGAGAACTACCGGACAGGTAGCATCAATAATCTCAATATTGTTCTTCTCTGCCAGCGCATAAGTCTCAGGGGGTTCACCATGGGCACGAAGCAGCACCTTCACACCGTGAAGTTCCTTCATCTCCTCATGGTCGATGGTGATCAGTCCCGCCTCATGCAGGCGCTCCACCTCCATACCATTATGCACAATATCACCCAGGCAGTAGAGTGTACTGCCCTTTTCCAACTCTTCTTCAGCTTTCTTGATGGCAGTGGTTACGCCGAAGCAGAAACCACTACCATGATCTATTTCTATCTGCATTACTTTACATTTATTCTAATTACAACTTTGGCATTCTCCGGATCATTGGTAATCATGAGAATACGAGGATGCTTGGCGCGCGACTTCTTCAGATCGGCAGCCACGGCTGTCACCTTCATCTTCACGGTCTCTCCCGGCTGAATCTTGCTCTTCTTCAACTGTACCTGCAAGCCCATGGTAAACATCTGCATGCTTCGGATATCCAAAACCGACTTACCCTGGTTGCTAACCAGGATTTCACCCTTCAGCTTCTTCTTGCCGTTGAAGCTTCCCAGATTCAGATCGGTAGTAGAGAGTTCAACCTTCGGAGCCTGTTCTTTCTGCTCGGCAGTCAACTTGTCGAAACTTGGCAGGAGAACGGCAGAAACCACGATTTCCTTCTCTGGAGCAATCTTGTCACCAGGACGCTCACCCAGATAAACAGAAGTCTGATTCAAGCCGAAATCACGCAGCTTCTTCGAATCCAGCACGAAGGTAATCTCTGCGGAACGGTGAGGAGCCACCCTGGATGGCGAAACCGTCGCCTGGAGATAGTTAGGAAGATGCATGACCACTGGTTCCATCATCTCCTCTGTAGGATTGAAGATATGGATGCGCTGTACCGGACGGTCGCCACGGTTTACGTCATCAAACTCCACCTCCTGGGCATCCGACTTGAGTTCGCCAAGCAGTTCATTATATGGACCTGCAAAATCTACCACATTGCTCACTACCCTACCGCGCATGGAAAGGATAAAAGGTTCCTCCGATGCATTGCTATAGAGGCATATCTGCTTGTGGAAGGTGCCCATCTGCTTCGCATCATACACCGCCTTGACCAAGAAGC
>ENA-ORRU01000059-ORRU01000059.1-human-gut-metagenome-genome-assembly--contig:-NODE-59-length-77966-cov-124.591200_pt1 | contig 77966 bp, 58 predicted proteins | sample MGYA00242184_ERZ509151 | MGnify/ENA primary metagenome ERZ509151 (study PRJEB26280, sample SAMEA2338667) | human gut metagenome | biome: human gut; feature: human-associated habitat; material: faeces... | reverse complement strand
GTATAGCATATAATAGCTTCTATGAATGGCAGGAGATAGAAGCATTAGAACTTGAATTTCAAATCACAGAGAAGTGAATAGACAGTATTACCCGACAGAGCAACTACGACAAAGCAATGCCATCAAAAAAAATGACAGCACACACAAAGCATAGACTGATTGTCTTGCCCTAAAAGATTGATTGGAATTTATTCAGGACTGCCTATCACTTAGATAGAAGTCCAAGGTCTGCTGAAATACATAATTCAAAAATTGAAATTGCTTGACTGCAAATTTAGTAACTTTGCTTGACAAATTAACGAGAAAGAAGAGAAAATGAAAGCCGACCGCATAACATCACCTATACGCAAGCAGGGGGTTCGTGCTTCGTAAGACAGGAAAGTGGTAAATTTAAAGTTCAGTTCATCGTAGGTAGCTTAGTGGTAAAAATCCCTGCCTGCGTATAGCTGCAAACCGTTGTTAGCAATCCGCTGCGCTCCTTGCTAACAATGGCTCGGCGACTTACGTCGCTTGCCGTAAGCCGCCGCTTCGCGGACTGCTTACAACAAGCGACTTGGCTAAATAGCTCCGCTTTTGTATCTTCGATACAGCTTCGCTACTTCGCCAATTCGCCGAGCCATTGTTATGGGCCATTTTTGAATGACAATGCGAATAGATACAGACAAACAAATGAATTTACTTAGTGATAAGAACGTTGCAATAATTGGTGGTGGACCCGTTGGACTGACTATGGCAAAATTATTACAGCAAAACGGCATAGACGTTTCAGTTTACGAAAGAGACAACGACCGAGAGGCAAGAATTTTTGGTGGAACCCTTGACCTACACAAAGGTTCAGGTCAGGAAGCAATGAAAAAAGCGGGATTGTTACAAACTTATTATGACTTAGCCTTACCAATGGGTGTAAATATTGCTGATAAAAAAGGCAATATTTTATCCACAAAAAATGTAAAGCCCGAAAATCGATTTGACAATCCTGAAATAAACAGAAATGACTTAAGGGCTATCTTGTTGAATAGTTTAGAAAACGACACGGTTATTTGGGATAGAAAACTTGTTATGCTTGAACCTGGTAAGAAGAAGTGGACACTAACTTTTGAGAATAAACCGAGTGAAACAGCAGATTTGGTTATTCTTGCCAATGGCGGGATGTCCAAGGTAAGAAAATTTGTTACCGACACGGAAGTTGAAGAAACAGGTACTTTCAATATACAAGCCGATATTCATCAACCAGAGATAAACTGTCCTGGATTTTTTCAGCTATGCAATGGAAACCGGCTAATGGCATCTCACCAAGGTAATTTATTATTTGCTAACCCCAATAATAATGGTGCATTGCATTTTGGAATAAGTTTTAAAACACCTGATGAATGGAAAAACCAAACGCAGGTAGATTTTCAAAACAGAAATAGTGTCGTTGATTTTCTTCTGAAAGAATTTTCCGATTGGGACGAACGCTACAAAGAATTGATTCATACGACGTTGTCATTTGTAGGATTGGCTACACGGATATTTCCTTTAGAAAAGCCTTGGAAAAGCAAGCGCCCATTACCCATAACAATGATTGGGGATGCCGCACATTTGATGCCGCCTTTTGCAGGGCAGGGAGTAAATAGTGGGTTGGTGGATGCCTTGATATTGTCTGATAATCTAGCCGATGGAAAATTTAATAGCATTGAAGAGGCTGTTAAAAATTATGAACAGCAAATGTTTATCTATGGCAAAGAAGCACAAGAAGAATCAACTCAAAACGAAATTGAAATGTTTAAACCCGACTTTACGTTTCAGCAATTGTTAAATGTATAAAATGGAATAAAACGGCACATAACAAACAAATTGGCAATAGAGCCGGTGAAGTACTTCTATTGAACTTTTGTGCAATGTTGAAGATTAGTAATTCTATTCAACATTTGTGCTAAAAGTCGGCTCCATCGCCAATTTGCCAGCCGTTATGCGGCAGCTTAAAAAAAGACGACACCAAACCAAAAAAATCATCTTGACAACCACCCGACTTTGAACTACGAAGGATGAAATTTTTCAGGGACAACTTCCAGCATTTCCAAAAAACAGTTTAACCATTGACTTGGAGACAAACAAACAATTTGAGCATTAAGGTTTAAACCGAATTTTTCCGAAATTGACCTGACCTGACTTTTCCTGAAAATCGACTTTAAAGCTGTTTTTACAGATAAATCAGGTTTCTCTAACAGACAGGAAATAAATGCTAAGTATTTGGCTTTAAACTTAAAATCAAAAAATAAGTGTTTTCTTTTAATGTTTAACAGGGCTGATTTGACAGTTGGCGGTGGCAAGAAACTTTCAGGACCTACCTCATAGACAAGTTTCAAATCAAAAAAAGTATGATAGAAAACGGTATATGGATTGTAAAGCTTCCTCGAAAATAACTTTTGTGTAGGTTCTAATTGAAGGACAATGGAACCTCCCAGAAAATTTCCAAGACTCTCAAACATCAGGATTTTGAAAATATCGGAAGTAATGCCATAAGGAATATTTGACACCACTTTGAAAGGAAATTTCGGAACTGCAAAATTCCTAAAATCACAACCGACAACTTGAACATTTCGGGCATCAGAAAATAATTTTCGTAAATGTTCAACCAAAGCTGTGTCGTTTTCAATAGCAACAACATTGTTGGCGATTTTTAATAAATGAACAGTAAGAAACCCCTTGCCTGCCCCAATATCTAAAACCGTATCCTGATTACTTATATTTGCTTGTCTTATTGCATCTTTTATTAGCACTTTATCAATAGTAAAGTGCTGACCCGTAAAACGAACGGGCAATTTCTTTTTTGTCATTACCTTAATTCCGCAACACTTTGATTTAACTTTATTTATAAGTACCTGAGCAACAAAAAGTTGCTCAGGATTTTGCCATGTCAGATTTTTCACCTATCTTAGTGTTGCAAATCAAAATATGTATCAAACCCGACAGACATGGCAAGGGTAGCAATAAAATCTGAGAAACTCTCTCCTTTTGGAGGTATTTTTCCAATAATGGAGCAATTTGATTCCAAGCTCTCATCTGTAATCGACTCAACCCTCGGTATGAGATGCAGGCTGTATGGTTATCAATACAGCGAAATCATCCGTTCGCTTATGAGCGTTTATTTCTGTGGCGGCTCATGCATCGAGGATGTCACCACTCATCTGATGTATCACCTCTCGCTTCATCCGACACTTCGCACATGCAGTGCCGACACGATTCTCAGAGCCATAAAGGAACTGACCCAGGATACATTTCCTACACATCCGACACTGGCAAGACCTACGACTTCAACACGGCAGACAAGCTGAATACACTGCTCCTCAATTGCCTATTGTCCACAGGGCAGCTGAAAGAGGGCGAGGGGTATGACGTTGACTTCGACCACCAGTTCATAGAGGCTGAGAAGTATGATGCGAAGCCTACATACAAGAAGTTCCTTGGTTATCGCCCTGGCGTGGCAGTTATTGGCGACTTGATTGTCGGCATTGAGAACAGCGACGGCAACACAAATGTCCGTTTCCACCAGAAGGACACGCTGAAGAGGTTCTTTGAAAGGTTTGAACAGAACAAGCTTATTATCAACCGTTTCAGAGCTGATTGCGGCTCGTGTTCTGAAGAGATAGTGGAAGAGATTGCTAAACACTGCAAGACCTTCTATATCCGTGCCAACCGATGCAGTTCGCTCTACAATGACATCTTTGCCCTCAGAGGTTGGAAGAAAGTGAAATTGGGCGGTATTGAGTTTGAGCTGGCCTCCATTCTCATCGAGAAATGGAAAGGGAAGGCATACCGTCTTGTGATTCAAAGACAGAAGCGGATAGACGGCGAACTCGACCTGTGGGAAGGAGAATACACCTACCGCTGCATCCTTACAAATGACTACGAGTCTTCCGAGAAAGAGATTGTCGAATTCTATAACCTCCGTGGAGGGAAGGATTAGTTTCTGTTGTTTGTACCGGAGCAAGTTCTGCTACAAGTACCATGACATGTGTTGAAGCAACTGTTCATACAACGGTTGTTACATCCTGCGCATGACATTGCATTTGCAGTTTCTGACAAGATAGGACTTGACAGGAGAGCTGCACCAGCCAAAATAGGCAGAGCACCTTTAGCGGCTCTCTTAAAGAACTCACGACGAGACTGAAGTTCTTCATTCTTACCATTTTTCTTCATAAAATAAAAAATTTAAATTAAACAATATGCCTTTCGGCATTATTTGACAATCTCAATAAAATCAGTAGGAATATACGCAGTAGCGACAAGGCACAATCCCGAGATCTCAACAACAATTCTTTGTTGTCCTGCTATTCTGGCAACTTTTCCAACCACTCCCTTGAAGTCACCAGCTATTACTCGTACTTTATCTCCACTTTTATAGTGACACTGTTCCGCTGTAACAATGCGTACATGCTCACTATCAGTACTTGTTGCTTTGATAAAATTTATCATTGCATTGTATGGTATAATAAGCGGAGGATTTTTACCGTTTGCCTCTGGAGGAAGCGTCTTATCCAAATAATATTTTATAAAAGAGATTGGGGCATCAACTGTCTTTTTCACAAAACTGTCTGATTGTTCCCTTGTGGCGTATATAAAAAGAAAGTTGGGAAGAAGAGGCTGTTGTATTCGCTTCTTCTTCCCAGCAATCACTTTTAGTACATAGTGCATCGGCACGTATGTCTTAATATCATTCTTCTTTGCTTTCTCTACGGCTGCATTTACCCTGTTATAAGTAGCACGAAGAACAAACCAGTTGTAACCTTCCTGCTGGACATATTCCGAGGACACCCCTGTTTGTGAGCTTTGGGCTTCGGGGAGACATTGGAGGCAAATCCAATGTGAGGAGGTGAATCGCAACCTCGTTTGGTATGCGCATTAAGCAATGCGTTCATATCGGCTTATATGTCGTTGCTCGTTAATAGCAATATAGACATAAAAAGAGCGTGGAAACGTCTGTTGTCTATTCCACAGTCTGAGGCTCTAGCAATTGCCTATCATAGTTGAACAGACAACGTCAGAGCCCACGCCGATATGAATAATCATTTCCATTAGGAGACCATAATAAACAATTGTTGTGCCCGAAAAGGTACAATCCGTGCTTACAGGTCTCCGCAGGAGCGATATTATCACACCCGGGACATCTACCGTTGGCTTTGCTCAAGACTATGATAACTGTTAATTTGCTAGATTACAGACTGTCTTAAACAGAGCGTTAGTAAACGCCTTCATTATGTCTGGACTATCTTTCCCACCCAATGCCCGCTTTGTACCGCTTTGTCATTATGACTCCGCCATACTCAGCACGGCGTAGGCTGCCTTGTATGCCATCACGAAAGAACACGTCTAACCTCAATGGCTATAAACATGGCGATAATAGTCCGCTGCAAAAGTACAAAGAAAATCTCAATACAACCTCATTTTGTTATGGAAAAGTATGTATAAACCTTAAATTTAACCATAATTAACTAAGTCTTGCTCAAATCTCGTATATTTTGTGTAAGGAAATGGCCTCTTATTGGCGTAAAAAGCAAAAGACAGATGCGAATGTCACATCTGTCATTATTGTTGTCGCACATGTCTTTCTTGAAAGAAAGCCTATGGCTGGTTTATTTCAGAATGATTTTCTCCTTTGCTGGATGACATAAGGAGAATGTACTTTTGCCGTCTTTGTTTGTATAGCAGAAGTCGCATGAATTTATAATATCCATGCCAATCACCACATCATAGTCTGAATTGTCGTTAAGCAGAGCCTGAACATTCAACTCTGCTGTTCCTGTTGGAAGGATAACATGAACAAGGTAAGTCCAGGATTCGACATCACCTCCTGCACTCGAAATAAGAGCCTTGTTCTTCGGTTGTAACCCTAAAGCATTTACAACTTCCTGTGAAATCAATGTATTGGTCGCTCCTGTGTCCCACAATACATTTTCAACTTGGCAATGAACAGGAACAGCCACGTTTGCCGACAAATCTACGGCTGGACAGATAATGACGTTTGTAAGAATAGCCTCTGGCTGGGATTCGTATTCTTTTGTATATACAGCCATTCCTACCTCAACTCAATTTTTCCCGTATATGAAGTTTGTTGAGGAACAGGCTCGTCAGTGATAAGGCGAACCAAACGGACATAACCTGTCCGTGCAGCTCTATTTCCGTTAATGACGGGAGCCTGAACTGCGGTTGCAAAATCTATTGTCTTGTTCTTTATAACTTTCATATACCTACAATTTAAAAAATGTCCCGCTGGGTACGCTGTTCTTATGGGAAGCGAGCGGGATTTGTCAATGCAAAGGTAGGCATTCAATTCCAAAAAACCAAACAATTGGAAGAAAAACTAATCTAACTACCCTAAATTTAACATTTTATCAGGAAAACTACTAAACAATGAATACGTCTTTCAAACGCTATTCTATTGCCGCCGAATTATTAACCTGCATTGTCTTTCAGCATTATATGCCGACTGAGATACAACCGAGGTACAAGACATCCATTTTCGCCCTATGTAGAAGCCACAAACAAGGCTCTCTCACCCCTCCTTTTCTTTTTCGATTGTCTCACTCTTTATGGCTGATGAAAGTGGGACTTTTCATCAAAAATGCGCTCTTTGGATAGCAACCAGCCAAAATTGCCCAAAATATTTTCATAAATAATCTTAAAATTGCTTTTTGCCCCTGTCATAGTTTTTTCTCTTTGCCGAGTGCCTTGAACTATAGATTTTCCCCTGTTCAAAATTTGTACCGTTTTGAATTTGTTGTTTTCAAGAGAGTACTGTGGCTCAGCATGTTAGGAGATATAAAAAGGCTTCCACATGAATAGTGTAGTCCGTCAGATGTGGGAACAGAACACCGACGTTGTGATGGTTGATACCGGTAATTCATATGAAGGACTCTGCGAATATGTCGGTGGCAAGTATATCAGCTACACAGACGAGCATCCTATCACGATGAATCCTTTTGCCATCAAGCGTGAGGAGTTGAACATCGAGAAGATAGGTTTCCTGAAAAATCTGGTAATGCTCATCTGGAAAGGAACCCAAGGTGAAGTCACCAAGACGGAAGACCGTCTCATAGAGCAGGTTATCACGGAATACTTCGATGAATACTTCATGAAGAAACAGATAGAGAACCTGTCGTTCAACACATTCTACGAGTACAGTAAAGTCCGTATTCCTCAGATTATAAAGGAGAACAATCTGGCAGGAATAGACTTGGCATCCTACAACTATCTGCTGAAGGACTTCTACAAGGGCGGTAGTCATGAGCTTACACTCAATGAGAACCTCGACACAAAGCTGTTTGATGAGACCTTCATCGTCTTTGAGATTGACTCCATCAAGGATGACCCTCTCCTCTTCCCTCTTGTTACACTTATCATCATGGACGTTTTCATTCAGAAGATGCGTATCAAGAAGAACCGCAAGGTGCTTGTCATCGAGGAGGCATGGAAAGCCATAGCTTCGCCAATGATGGCAGAATATATCAAGTACCTCTACAAGACAGCCCGTAAGTTCTGGGCATCGGTGGGTGTGGTTACTCAGGAGATCCAGGACATCGTGGGAAGTCCTATCGTGAAGGAAGCCATCATCAACAACTCTGATGTGGTGATGCTACTTGACCAAAGCAAGTTCCGTGAACGTTTCGACGAGATCAAGGCAATCCTTGGCTTGACAGATGTGGACTGCAAGAAGATCTTCACCATCAACCGACTTGAAAACAAGGAAGGCAGAAGCTTCTTCCGAGAAGTCTTTATCCGAAGAGGAAGTGTCGGAGGCGTGTTTGGAGTTGAGGAACCTCACGAGTGCTATATGACCTATACCACCGAGCGAGCAGAAAAGGAAGCGCTGAAACTCTACAAGAAAGAGTTGCATTGCGACCATCAGCATGCCATCGAAGCCTATTGCCGAGACTGGGAACTGTCAGGAATTACCAAATCCCTACCATTTGCCCAGAAGGTGAACCAGACTGGTCATGTGCTGAACCTCAAACCCAAGAGGAAATTTGATGAGTATATGTAACAAGTCATAAACGATAATATTCAAACAATGAAACGCTATCTGATAATACTTACTCTCTATCTCTGTGCCGTAGTACCGACGATGGCACAGTACTACAGTGTAAACTATGACAAGCGCACTGTAGAAGCAATGACAGCCGCTTTTGCAACAGAGGCAGCTACTGAGGCGTATTATGCCGAACAGGTAGCTAAGATACGTGAACACTATCAGGCGGCAGAGGTGGCTGCGGCAGGAATCTTTACTTCAAAGTTCCTTGACCGTAAAGCCCTCACCCATCTGGGACTATGGACAAGTTCGACGGAGAACTACTATTACCGCCGTATCTACAACATGGTGTCGGCCAAGATCATGCCGAAGATATGGACTGTAGCTGGAATGATGCTCAAAAGTCCACAGAATGCTCTCTACTGGGGAAGCTATTTATATAAGGTATGTGAAGAGACCAAGACTCTCTGCTATCAGTTTGAGTCAATCGTCACCAACAGCACCCTCTCATTCAAGGATATTGCATTTCTGGAGATCAACCAGGAATTGGCGGCTATTCTGAAACTCTCGGAGTTGGGCAACGTAGATTGGGAAGCGATGTTTGACAACTTTTCCGGGTTCGGTTCCAACTTTACGAAGGAGAATCTGAAGGAAGACATAGACAACCTGTATGCCATGGGAGTCAACCTTGCTTCTGCTGGAGCTGGTAATGCTGTAGGCTCAATCCTTGGCAACAGTAGTTTCAGTGGTTCGATGATGGATAAGACAAGCAGCGTCATTGAGATTGCTGAAAATGTGTATGGACTCTACAACAGTCTGTCTGCAAATGCAGGCAATACGCTCTTGCAGTTTGTTGGAGGAAGGGACAGCATTGCAAATCTCTTCTCTTTATCGAACTACAATCTGACCTCCTGGGTAACAGACTATGCCCGTGAAGGAATGGGACAATACTACACCCAGCGATGGTATATCTATAGAGTTGATGCCGGTAATGTGAAGCTGTGCGACTACTATCCACCTACAGACAATGATGCCATCATCAAAGGTGATCACTGGTATCGTATCAGCACAAAGGACAAAAACTATACTCCAACATCGGCAGAAAGAGAAGCTGCATTGAGAAACTCAGAAAGCCATGCAGGATGGAGCCGAAGTGATGTTCAGCAGCATAACAACTCGAATGACGGCTTCAATTATAGCATAACCTGCTATATGTCAGGCTATATTCTCAGTAAGAAGAAAAGTGGTCAATATGCTAAAGCCTATGCTTACGAGATTCATGTTTCAAAGAGCTGGTATAAAAAGGAAGTTGCCTATGAGGATGTCTTTGATTCCTACACAATGGACATGAACACGTTCAAAGCCGGATTGAATGCACGACTGAAAGAACTCAATGATAACGAGGAAGGTTACACCTACTATCTTTCAAGTGATGCAAAGAGATACTATCAGACAACCGATGCCAAGAAGATTGCAGGATGTGAAACTGCAACCATCAGTGTTACCTGCCATGGCGGTACCAAACTTGGTGAAGCGTCAACCCAATACAAGTGTTCGAGTTGCGGAGGTAGCGTGAATGGTCACACCAAGCAGTGTGCTATGGCCACAAGTGTCACTCATGAAAGTGTCAACACCTCAGAGATTGATTCCAAGATTGCGGAGACAGAGAGGAAAATTGCTTCTCTCAAGTCAGAAATCACAAACTTGGAGGCAGAAAATTCGGAACTTCTGAGAAAAATCAAGAATTCAAATGTGAATGATGCAGCGAGGTATCTTCAACAGTACAACGCTAACAAAGATCGCATCACAGCATTGAAGTCTGACAAGAGTACTGCCGAATCAGAACTTGCCCAGTACCAAAAGGCAAAACAAGAGGCTATTAATGGTGAGAATGCCGTGACAGATGATTATTACCGCATACCGGCCATCATGCAGGATTGCAAGACTGCCTATAATCTCAGTTGGAATGGTTCGGGTGCATGGGAAGGTAATACTTTCGTCCGTACTGCATCTATGCCTAATATCAATGGTGTCATCACTTTCAAGGCAACAGTCTCGATAGCGAGAAAGCCCAAGTACTTCATGGGTATCAAGATACACCGTGCCATCGTGCAGATTTCATGGACTCTGACCACGGAATATAGCGATACGCAAGTGGTAGCTGTAGTAAACCTCGACCCAGCTAAGACCGATGAGGAGAAAGCAGCCGAAGTAAATGCTAAACTTGCAGAGATTGCCCGTGACTATTCAGACTGTGACCCTACGGTTGAATATGCCAAGAGTAGCCCCGTAGAATCAGACAATACGGATGATACCTATCATTTGCTCTGGTCAAGTGACCGCCTGGAAATAGCACGTCAGATAGACAGCCGTCTCACTAAGATTTTTGCCGATTTGGTGTCATTGGAGAAGATGATGCATTACAAGCATTCCATCATAGACATTTTAAGGAGTGTTGCTCCCCCACTGAATGACGAGCAAGGCAGAAGACAGACTCTCATTGAACTATGCAGGAAACGATGGTTGCGACATGCAGCCGATAGTGGACATTCAGATAGTTATAACGGAAAATATGAAGACGATGAAGAAGACAACAGTGAATAGCAAGATACTGACAATACTCATTTGTCTGTTGACCCTTTTACCTTCAGCAGCAAAAGCTCAGGTAGGCTTTGATGCAGTTTCTATCGAGGCCTATATCAAAGATCACAAGCAACAGCGCAGTCTGCTACTTGTGCGTTCCACCTTGGAGGCAAGCAATAAACTGCTGCATGACTACAGCGGCGATGCCAACATTGGATTCAGGGACATCAACAAGGAACTGGATAAGTACACCAGGGCATTTGACGTGATTGATATTCTGTATCAGTCACTCCGTACCAGTCTCAATGTGTACAGCACCTATGAGAATGTGAGTGACAAAGTCGGTGACTATAGAAAGATGCTCAATGATTTCAGGAAAAAATGCCTGGAAAGAGGAAACATCATGAGTACCGATACGCTGATTATCACCATCAACACCAAGGCTTTGGCTAAGATTGCAGATGAAGGCGACAATCTCTATAGGTCAGTCAGTGATTTGCTGCTATATGCTACTGGAGCTGCGGCATGTTCAACGTCAGATTTGCTTCTCATCATTACGAGCATCAACAACTCGCTCGACAACATCAACAAGCATCTCAACAAGGCATACTTCGAAACATGGAGATATATCCAAGTGAGAATCGGCTATTGGAAAAAGCAGGTGTACCGTGCCAAGAGCAAAGAGGAAATCATAAGTGATGCCTTTGGAAGATGGAGAGGCGCTGGATATTTAGGCTATTAGGATAATAAATAAAAAATCAATGAATATGAAACATTTAATCTCTTCACGGACAGCACTTTGCTTATGTGGCTTGACGTTATGCTTTAACGCATCAGCTCAAGGATATGTGAGTTACAACCATGATGCAGCCAAGATGAACCAGATTACAGTTCAGGAGATTGGTTCTGGTGGTCTCACTCCTGCATTCTATTATGATGCCTTACACAACAGCTATCAGAAGACTGCAGCAAAAAAGAACAAGCAGTTTTTCAGAACCATGGCAGGAGTCTCTGCATATCAGCAGGTGGATGTTGCTGATAGTATCAAAGCATCTCTTACCCAACGAGCAGAAATAGAAGCACTCAACATTGCAGACCGGCAGATTGACATTGCCTGGCTTGCAGAAGGAAACAAGATCAACTCCAAGCTCTCGGACTTTCAGGCGAATATTGACCGAATAGTAAGCGTTGGTGGTTCTGTTTCAGACAAGACACGATGGACAGAATACTACAAGATGTACAAGACAGCCATCAAGGAGATGCAGGATGCCTATATGCCCAATGCCCAGCGCAAACAGCAGTATCTTGCCATCTATGATGACATTACCAAGCAGAATGAGACACTTATCTCCTTTTTAGTCCAACTAAGCAACAAGAGAAAGACCTCCTCCTTGCTTGCTGCACGACTTGAAAGAAGAAACAATGTAGCCAGCCACGCATCATCAGCAATCAGCAGATGGCGTGAAGCAGGCAAAAAGAATGTAGGAAATAACTCTGGAGACTCAGAAACTGATGACTCCGATGACAATAACATAGTAAGACGATAAAACATGGCAGATTCAAACATCCTTTCCGATTTCGGTATCAAGATCCTCGAACAGGAGATTGATGATGTAATATTCCAGACCAACGAGTTCCTTTGTGATGCCACGTTCACAGGCTCACAAGGTCCGTTTTGGTGGATATTGCAGATGTGTATGGCTCTGGCTGCGCTGTTCTCGATAGTCGTAGCTGGCAGTATGGCCTACAAGATGATGGTAAAGCATGAGCCGATAGACATTATGAAGCTGTTCAAGCCTCTTGTGGTCAGTGTCATTCTCTGTTGGTGGTACCCACCTGCAGATACCGGCATAACAAACAGCGGCAGCAGCTGGTGCGTACTTGACTTTCTCTCCTATATCCCTAACTGCATAGGTTCATACACCCACGACTTGTATGAAGCAGAGTCTGCACAGATTGAGGATAAGTTTGAAGAAGTCCAGGAACTCATCTATACACGAGACACTCTTTATAACTCATTACAGGCTCAGGCAGACGTAGCCCATTCCGGCACATCGGATCCAAACCTGATAGAGTCAACCATGGAACAGGCAGGTGTGGATGAAGTGACGAACATGGAAACTGATGCTTCGAAGCTCTGGTTCACATCACTCACGGCAGGTGCAGTGGTAGGCATAGACAAGGTGATTATGCTCATAGCCCTAATAGTTTTCCGCATAGGTTGGTGGGCTACCATCTATTGCCAACAGATACTCCTGGGTATGCTGACGATATTCGGTCCGATACAATGGGCATTCTCTCTCTTGCCGAAATGGGAAGGAGTCTGGTCAAAGTGGCTGATACGTTATCTCACGGTACATTTCTATGGAGCAATGCTATACTTCGTGGGCTTTTATGTCCTTTTACTCTTTGATATAGTGCTCTGCATTCAGGTGGAGAACCTTACAGCCATTACCGAAAGTGAGCAGACGATGGCAGCATATCTGCAGAACTCGTTCTTCTCAGCCGGTTATCTGATGGCAGCAAGCATTGTGGCATTGAAATGTCTGAACCTCGTTCCAGACCTTGCTGCATGGATGATTCCTGAAGGAGATACAGCATTCTCTACCCGAAACTTCGGTGAAGGTGTGGCACAGCAAGCCAAGATTTCAACCCAGGGCATGATTAGCAAAGTGATGTAAACAGCAAATAATACATATATAATAAGGTATGGTAATAAAGAATCTCGAAAACAAAATCAAGTTGGTGATGATTATCTGCTCACTCTTCCTTGTGGGCTGCATCATCATCTGTATATCCAGCATTTGGACAGCTAAGCAAATGGTTTCAGATGCTCATCAGAAAGTGTATGTACTGGATGGCAATGTTCCTATTCTCGTTCAGCGCAGCACCATGGAAGAAACACTCGATGTGGAGGCAAAGAGCCATGTGGAAATGTTCCATCATTACTTCTTCACTCTTGCGCCAGATGACAAGTACATCAAATATACAATGGATAAAGCCATGTATCTGGTTGATGAAACGGGTCTTGCGCAGTACAATACATTAAAGGAGAAAGGCTTCTACTCAAACATCATGGGTACGAGTGCCGTATTCAGTATCTTCTGTGACAGTATCAAGTTCGACAAGGAGAAGATGGAGTTCACCTACTATGGCAGACAGCGTATTGAGCGACGCACAAGCATTCTTACCAGAGAACTTGTGACGGCAGGTCATTTGAAGCGTGTTCCCCGTACTGACAACAACCCACATGGTTTGCTGATCACCAACTGGAGAACCCTTCTCAATAAGGATATAGAACAAAAGACTTAACTGACATATTGATATGGGATGGAAGAAAATGTTTATCGGTGAAAAGATGCCGGACAAAGATGATCCTCAATATCGTCAGAGATATGAGACTGAGGTGAAGGCAGGACGCAAGTTTGCCAAGACTATGAAGCTTGATGTGCTTGCAGCCAAGGTACAACTGTTTGCTAATGACCATAAACGGTTGTTCCTCTACCTTGTATTTGGTTTCATAATCTTCTGTTTTGGTCTGAACATCTACAGGATGGTAGTGGTGTATAGTCATCAACAGTCAAGACAAAGTGCTACGGAAAGGCAAGAGCAGATGTTGCGTCTGCGACACAGCAAAGTCTGGAAAGCTGTTGAAAAAGCCTACACCACGCATCCTGCCATGAATAGAGATAATCAAAAGAATAATAACGAAAAGATAGAAAACGATGGACGCATTGAAAAAGATTAACTGGAAACAGCCCAAGTATATGATACCGCTTATCATTTACTTCCCTCTGTTGTTTGTCGGCTACTTCGTCATTGACCTCTTTCATACGGAGAAGGCTGAGATTCCTGATGGTCTCACTACGACCGAGTATCTTAATCCAGACCTGCCTGATGCCAAAATGAAGGGAGACGGTATTGGTAACAAGTATGAGAGTATGCTCAAATCATACGGTAAGATAGACGATTATTCAGCAGTAGGAAACATTGAACGCAATGAAGAAGATACCAAGGAAGAGTATGATACAAAGTACTCAGATGAAGAACGTAAACTGGTTGAAGCCCAGGAAGCCGAGAAGCTCTCTGAGATGCAAAGGAAGCTACAGGAGAGCGCACAGAAAGGCCAGGAAATCGCCAAAGGCAACAATTCGGCAGAAAATGATCGCTTAGCTCGTGGCAAACAGCGTGAACAGGAAGCGATGGAAGAACTCAATCGAGCCATTGCCCAGGCAAGGATGCAGGCTCAGCAGGTTTCTACCCCATCCATGCAGGCCGAAGTGACAGCCAAAACTGGAGATGCAAAGGAAGGGAAGGTTGAAATTCCGGAAAAGAAGAAGACCGATGATGAACCTCATGAGGTCGTCAAGAAGGTCAAGGTTACTTCCGACTACTTCAACACCCTGTGCGACAATGACAAGGAAGCTGGACTTATCAAGGCTATCATAGACGAGAACATCAAGGCGGTGGATGGATCAAGAGTAAGACTTCGTCTGCTCGATGATATTGTCATCAATGAAGCAGTCATTCATAAAGGCTCCTACATCTATGCCACCATGAGCGGCTTCGGTTCACAGCGTGTCAAGGGTACAGTCAAGAGTATCATGGTAGATGATGACATCGTCAAGGTAAACCTTTCGCTCTATGATACCGACGGACTTGAAGGATTGTATGTACCAAGCAGCCAGTTCCGAGAAACCACAAAAGATGTTGGAAGCGGTGCTTTGAGCAATACTTCAACCCTAACCAACAGCACATCTACTGGAGGTGGCAACCTGGCAAGTTGGGGAGCACAAGCCGTTACCAATGCCGTTCAGAAGACGAGCAACGCCATTAGCAAAGCCATCAAGAAGAACTCAGCCAAGCTGAAATACGGAACCTTTGTGTATCTCATCAATTCACGTTCAAACCAGAAAGATAAATAATAAACATATACGAATATGAAGACTATCAAGAAATTCTGCGCATTGGTAGTATGCGCATTAGCCTCTCTCCCATCCATGGCACAACAGACGTATCAGGAAATGGAGCAGCTAACCATCAATGAGAATGTCACAACAGTCATTACCGCCTCTGAGCCTGTACGCTTCGTTGATATTTCTACGGATGCAGTGGTCGGCGACCAGCCAATCAACAATACCATTCGTCTGAAACCCAAGGAAGGTGCAGCCGTACATGCCGATGGTGACATCCTTGCTATAGTGACGATAGTTACCGAGCGTTACAGAACCCAGTATGCTCTGATATACACTACACGAATGCAGGAAGCAGTCACAGACAAACAGATTCTTGCCTCTGAGAAGATTCCATACCATAATCCTTCTGTATCAATGAGTACTGAGGATATGACCAGATATGCCCGAAAGATATGGAACTCACCGGCAAGAATACGAAACGTGAGTACCAAGCAGCACAGAATGACCATGAGGTTGAACAACATCTACTCTGTTGGAGAATACTTCTTCATTGATTTCAGCATTGAGAACCGTACCAATATCCGCTTTGACATTGATGAGATGCGTATCAAACTGAATGACAAGAAGGTTTCCAAGGCAACTAATGCCCAGATGATTGAGCTTACGCCAGCTATGGTGCTTGACCAGTCCAAGACATTCAAATATGGTTATAGAAACGTTCTCGTCCTGAAAAAGATGACATTCCCTAACGACAAGGTGCTGACTATTGAGATTTCAGAGAAGCAGATTAGCGGAAGAACTATCAGTCTGGATATAGACTACGAAGATGTTCTGTATGCCGACTCATTCAACTCATACTTAATGATGGAGGAATAAGACGATGAAGAAATACATATTGTCATTGATGATGGGACTGTGCGTTTCAGTCTCATCATTTGCCCAGAGCCATAGCGACCGCATATCCGTAGGTGCAGGAGCCTTATATCAGAGAGGCTTGGATACCACCATCTCATGGGAACATGAAACACGCTACCACAATGCCTGGGAGTACTTTGTCAACGGCTACATCAAATGGGATGAATGCGCATCATGCGGACACGTCTGTCCTGAGTCTTTCTGGAATAACTACCGTACATGGGGAATAGGCGCTGCCTACAAACCCTGTGTGGCAAGAGGCAGGAACAACTACGGAAACCTCCGAATTGGCGCAAGTGCTGGCAGTGACACAGACAAGTTTGTTGGTGGCTTGCATGTCGGTTATGAGCATAACGTTGCCCTTCGTCACGGATGGGGATTGTTTGTTCAAGCCAAATGTGATCTCACTCTTCCCAAACGGGAAGACTTGTTTCGCACTGGCATCGTGATAGGATTCAAGATACCCACATTAAAGAAATAGCAACAATGAAGATACTACATATCATTTGTGCTACTCTCATGGCAGTAGCATTTGCCTCATGCGATGAGCATCGAGACTTTCCTGATACGGCAATGAAGACCTGCGACATCCTCTGTACAGATGGCAAAGTCGTAAGATTCGAGGAAGTTAAGTCCCAAAACAAGACTCCTATAGCCGTGGTATTCTATGTGAATCAGAACGAGGACATCCTAGGCACAGGCTATGCTGTCTATCTAAAGGACATTGAGCCGTTTGCATACTCAGACTCTCTCGGTTTGAAGCATAACACATCAGCTGATATTGCAGCATTCGATGGCAATGTAAATACGCATGATATGTATTCCACTGGAGCTTCGCCTGCAGCTTCTGCAGTCTTTGACATGTGGCAATATGGTCAGAGTGCCTACATCCCTTCCGTTGCTCAGATCAAACTCTTGTATCAAGCACGCAGTGCGGTAAATACGTATATTCGCAAGTGCGGAGGCGATGTTATTCCAGACAATCCGGATGAGTGTTGGTATTGGACTTCGACAGAGGTTAAAGACCAGGAAACTACCAAAGCCTGGCTATACTCGTTAGCTTCAGGGGCACTTCAAGAAACACCAAAGACGCAAGTACATAAAGTCCGTCCTATCATCACTTTATATAATTAGTATTAAATATTCACTATAACACAAGAATAAGGTTTCATGGAGGAAACAAAAGAATTACAGACCATGTATAAGATATTCCGCTGTCTGATCTACTTATCATTGATAGTGGAGTTCTTTGAGTATGCTATAGACCCAGCGTTGCTTGACTATTGGGGTGGCATTGTTTGTGACATACATAGCCGTGCAAAGCGGTGGTTTATCTATATGGATGGCAACCTCGTATGGAGCAAGATTGCTACCATCGTGCTTATCTGTATCACTTGCATTGGCACCCGAAACAAGAAACATTTGGAGTTTGATGCTCGTCGTCAAGTGTTCTATCCGTTGGTGGGTGGACTGTTCGTTACCATACTGTCTATATGGCTTTTCGGTCATCTTATGGATATGAGGTTCTATACCATCAGTCTGAACATCTGGCTCTACATGGCTGCCTCTATTCTTGGTACCATCTGCATCCATGTTGCCCTCGACAATATCTCCAAGTTCCTGAAGGAAGGATTGCTCAAAGACCGTTTCAACTTCGAGAACGAGTCTTTTGAGCAATGCCAGGAACTACAGGAAAACAAGTATAGCGTAAACATCCCAATGCGCTATTACTACAAGGGCAAGTTCCGCAAAGGTTGGGTGAATATCGTGAACCCTTTCCGAGGAACATGGGTAGTCGGTACTCCTGGTTCCGGTAAGACGTTCTCCATCATCGAGCCGTTCATTCGTCAACACAGTGCCAAGGGCTTTGCTATGGTTGTCTATGACTACAAGTTCCCTACGCTTGCGCAGAAGCTGTATTATCACTATAAGATAAACCAGAAAGCCGGAAAGGTACCACCAGGATGCAAGTTCAACATCATCAACTTTGTGGATGTAGAATACTCCAGACGTGTGAATCCTATTCAGCAGAAATACATTGGTAACCTTGCTGCAGCCAGTGAAACGGCAGAAACCCTTTTGGAGTCTTTGCAGAAAGGCAAGAAAGAAGGTGGTGGCGGTAGCGACCAGTTTTTCCAGACATCAGCGGTCAACTTCCTGGCAGCTTGTATCTATTTCTTTGTCAACTACAAGAAGGTGCCATACGACAAGAACGGCAATCCTCTTATTGCAGAAATGACAACAGAGCCAAAGACTCATCGACCGAAACCTACTGGCAGAGTCTTTGACCATACCGGCAGAGAAGTGGAGCCAGAGTATTGGCTTGGCAAGTATAGTGACATGCCACATATCCTATCGTTCCTCAATCTCGATTACCAGACTATCTTTGAGGTTTTGGAAACAGATCCAGAGGTTGCTCCTCTCCTCGGTCCTTTCCAGACAGCCATGAAGAATAAGGCTATGGAACAGTTGGAAGGTATGATAGGTACACTCCGTGTTTATACCTCCCGATTGGCTACCAAGGAGTCTTATTGGATATTCCATAAGGATGGTGATGACTTTGACCTGAAGGTGTCAGATCCGAAGAATCCTTCATATCTGCTCATTGCCAATGACCCAGAGATGGAAAGTATCATTGGTGCATTGAATGCTTTGATTCTGAACCGCCTCGTCACCCGTGTCAATACTGGCCAAGGCAAGAATATCCCTGTCAGCATCATCGTGGACGAGTTGCCTACGCTCTACTTCCACAAGATTGACCGACTTATCGGTACTGCCCGAAGCAACAAGGTTAGCGTGGCTCTGGGTTTTCAGGAGTTGCCACAGCTTGAATCTGACTACGGAAAGGTGGGTATGCAGAAGGTTATCACAACTGTAGGTAATGTGGTGAGTGGTTCAGCAAGAGCAAAAGAGACTTTGGAATGGCTCTCTAATGACATCTTCGGAAAGGTGGTTCAGTTAAAGAAAGGTGTGACCATCGACCGTGACAAGACTTCCATCAATCTAAATGAGAACATGGACAGCCTTGTTCCTGCCAGTAAGATTTCAGACATGCCTACAGGTTGGATCTGTGGACAGTCAGCTCGCGACTTCATTAAGACTAAGACCGGACGAGGTGACAGCATGAACATCCAAGAGTCGGCAGAGTTCCAAACTTCTAAGTTCTACTGCAAGACAGACTTCGATATGATGAAGATTGCAGAGGAAGAAGCTGACTATGCGAACTATAAGATACCGAAGTTCTACACCTTCCCATCCAAGGATGCCAAGGAACGAATCCTATATCAGAATTTCGTGAGTGTAAACCTCGATGTCAAGAATATGATTGACGAGATAAACAAATTCAAGATAAAATGACTTTCAGAAAGATAATATTATTCCTGCTTATATCATTGAGTCTGGTTGCAAATGCCCAGGCTCGAATGCCGACAGAGCGACCGGCATCAACGTCGGCGTCCATTTTTGAGTTACCACCTTTCGAACGAGCAGTATGCTGCATTAGGTTCTATGAAGGTATGCACAGAGCTAAGGACTATCCGTATGTAGGTTATGGACATAAGCTCAGACCTGGAGAGCGTTACTCAGCTAATATGTCAACATATGAAGCAGAGCAACTTCTTCGTAAAGACCTCAGAGAGTTATGTGCTATGTTTCGTTCCTATGGTCAGGACTCCCTACTCCTTGCTGCATTATCATATAATATCGGCCCATACAAGGTGACCGGATATAAAGGCAAATACCCTAAAAGTTCTGTTTTAAAGAAACTCGAAGTAGGCAACCGGAACATCAGAGACGATTATGTGAACCATTGCCATTGGCGAGGGAAACGAATCCCTTCCATTGAGCGAAGACGGTATGCAGAACTCATGTTATTATTTACTCCATGACAGAAAACGAGCCAATCAAAACTGTTTCAGACGGTATCACATTCCTATCCACTGGTAGATATTATGACGGTATCAACCGGTGGGTATGCCATAAGATAAAAGAGATGGATAAAGATGCCATTAACTATGCTGCTCGCAACATGGCAAAACTCATTTCCTTTCATAATGCTGTACTTGTTCCTATGCCTGGACATACAGGTGTGCCTACCAATGCTATGCAACTTGCACGAGCCATAGCATCCTATACAGGCTTACCTGTTGTCGAGGCTATTAAAGGGAAGCCTCGTCAGTCAAACTACATTGCTAAACATGCTGGACATCCTTTGACTGAGGCACAGATGGGGTTCTTCCAAGTGGAAGATCTCCCTGAAAATTATGTACCTGTCATCATCGACAATTGCGTCGATACTGGTACAAGCGCAAAAGCAGCCTATCATGCTCTTGGTAATAAAGGAGTTATTCTCATTTATGCCATGAGTGACAAGCTGCTTGAATTAGAAGATTGCCAAAATGTTGTTCTACGAAGATGAGCATTATAGACATTCATCAGTAGAAACTATGATAATATTTACATTTGGCTTTAATAAATGGGCTTTTGTTTCGTTGCCATTGGTGATTAAACAAAGTCCATAATCTCCCGGAATTTCTTCTCGCTTAATTGCATAATTCGTTATTATGTCTATTGTTGACATTTGAAGTGAGCCCTTAGGATGACTATGCCAATCTCCAATGTAATCTAATACGTTTGATGTTTTTTGCGTAACTTTATTATACTCATTTTTCCATCCTTTTCTTCCTAATGCCAGTTTGGTTGTATGCTGGTAAGAATCTTCTGGAACGAAATGATGAAGAACATATATTCTCTTGTATGTTCTATCAACATTACCCATCATATATCCACCTACTTCTTTCTTTGTCTTTCGGGCATAACGATGTATTGAGTTTAGTACATCAATTGGTATTCTAACTTCCCATTTAGGATCTTCCTCGCATGTGAGGGTAACAAAATGTGGTATTACAAATTTTTCCGTAAATACCTGGCCAATATAATCTACATCCGTAAATGAAAGGAATGCTATATTGTTTTGTTTACCCTCAAACATATTACGAATAATATTCGAGGCAATAGCTGTATGAGTTGAAATAATATCATCGCTTATAATCATTGTATTAGAATGGCATCCTTCGCCAACTCTGACTAAATCATTGTTGTACCTTATTTCATTACATATCCACTGGCTCAAATCTTCATTATCGACAGCTAGATGTGCAAGATACATATAATAATCAGATAAAAAATTTGTAAAATTACATCTCTGATATAATACACCAAGTTTACCTGCGTCAGATAAAGAAAACCTAACACATGGTATTGTCGTATTCTGCATTAGTTTGTCAACGATTCTAAATACAGAAGCTGAAGCTGTTGCGTCAATTATTAAATCGTATTTAGACAAATCCTGCTCTGGCAACCAACTCATAACATCGACATCATTTATTGTCAACTTTCTATAATCGACAAACATTTGGTCGAGTTCATTTTTTAAGGCGACCACTTTCTTTTGAAACAAGTGTGATTTAAGCAAGGCGTGACGACATACATTATGAGGTTGCATATAGTCATTGTCGCATATCGTAATTTTATACAATCCACTTCTGTATAAATGAGTGGCCAACTTACTACCAACTGCTCCACAACCCAAAATAAGAATATGCTTATCGGCTATGGATTTTGGTGTATTTGCAAGATATTTCGCCAAGTCAACGGTTGCGAAATCATAAATATTAACATCCATGACATACCCTTGCTCATTATATTCAATGAGATCATTTTTGTTTATAAGAAAGGCAAGATAATCAAATCTGGTATTCTTTCCAAGTATTTTGAAAGGACGCGGAAAGGCAAACTGAATGAGGATTTTCTTACATTCTTCGTTTTCACGCAGAGCTTTTCGAACTATATCAAAATCTAATTTAAAACCATTGTTGACAATAAATTCGCATAGTTCTTTGATGTTATTGGGGTATCGGATAAACCACGATCTGCAAATTTCGGATGCCGGTTTTGTAAGAAGAATACCTATTTGACTACCTTTTTGTTTATAGTTATTGTCAAAAATATCACATTTATATACATTCTCCTCATACTCAACAACATTAAAACAAAGAGTGCTAGCGATTTTGCACTTTTCAATAAAAGAATCCTCATAAGGAACCTTAAAGACAACTGCATCAGATTTTCTAGGTCTAAACGGTTCAAAGAAATCTTCTCCATTAATCTTTATAAGGTTGCCTGTTGCGGCATCTTTATACCATTCTGAAACCAGCTTGATATAGTCTTCGAAAGTATGTTCTGCGTACCAATCTCTAAAATTTTCTCTAGTGAGGCAAAGAGTTGGAGGCATATTATCTACCGGAAAATTAATATGTGGAAAAAGTTCATAGGGAAAGTTCGTCCTATCTGGATAGATTTTAAGATCTGATTCCTCAATATCATTTCCGCATATTTCTACAAGAATAGGTTCATGCTGTTTCAAGTCAGAAGAAGATCCAACAGGTACGCAAACTTTTGCACAGATGCCTATATTTCCATTAGGCATCTGCACAAAAGAGTATTGCTCCTTATAAAAGTAAAATTTTGCCAAGCAAAGAGAATCTTTTATCTTTTGTCCGACTTTTTCCGAAGCCAAATAGGCATAGTGATTTGAATATCTATCCATAGAGATGCTCTCGTTTACCAATCGAAGATGATTTTGAATCCTGTTTTTTCTTATTACTCTTGTCATCGAACCATATGCCATCTTTTTTCACCTCAAATACAACAGGTTCTTGCTTGTTGTTTTCTTCAGTACACTTAAAATAATCCTCATCATCATCCAATTTCTCTATATAGCGATTTTTAGCTTTTTGGCAGGGTGGATTATCACTATTTTTCTTTATCGTTTTTGATGAACTGACTATATAGCCATTACCAACCCTATTATCAAGGAAATTCAAGGAAGATTCTTCTGGATCATTCTCTCTATCATCAGCAAAAAAAGTATAGCTACAATGATGGGGTGCTTCAAATAAGTTCCATTCAAGTTTTTTCTTGTCCGACGTTTTTTCCTGTATTTTTTTCCATACACGCCATTCGGCATCACCTCCAAAAATTAATTTACCAGCATCTTTTGAAGAGTCTGCATCAACACGTATTTGCATGACAATACTTGTCTCATTTCTAGAGTCTCCTTCAATAGCTTTTTTAAATGGAGAATGGATAAAGAACCTGTATTGAGTATGGTTCTTACCATCCAGTTTTGAAATTTCCTCACCAGCTGCTGTTATGCATTCATCAGGTATTCCATTCAAGTCATCAACATCAGAATATCCAATAATTCTGATTCTATTACCTGGTTTGTCTTTTGTGGAATCGTTGGTCTTCCACAACTGCATTCTTCTATCAGCTTCCTTCTTGAATGATTTTGCGTCATCAGACAAGTCATCCTCATGCTCTGTGAAAACCCTAGGAGAATACCATAATTCTCCAATAAGAATTAGTTTAGACTCTTTTTCTTCCTCGGTAGGTTCTGTAATCTCAGGATTCTTTTCTAAGAAAAATTTTTGTGCAAATCCAAGACAATGATCCTGGTCTGGATGAGTTAAAACAAACGCATTCAGATAAGGAAGACCCTTTTTCTTAGTTGTAAGCTTATTGGTCAGAAGATCATTGATAACATTATAGTCATCGTTATCTTCTGCTTCTGCTTCAGAACGAAACTTACAGTCAATAAGCATGTTTACACCATCTGAAAATTCTATCAAATTAGTGTCCCCGTTTTTAACGGGGTAAAATGTTATTTTTGTGTTGCTCATATCTACTTATATATGTATTAAACAATTCATTAGCGTATTCATTGGCTATATTCTTATACATAAGCGCATTAAACAACAATGCACTTAACGAAATTAGTAATGCAATTTGGGGATTAGACATTTCTAAATTCAAATACCACGTTAATATGCAACATATAATTGATATGAAGGATGAGATTATCATGCTTCCGATCAAATTTCTACATCGCCCATAACGTCGGTTTTTTCTATTGTACATATCATCATTTGCCATTTGAACTTCTTTTTTGATAATATTAACTGCTGATATTATCGACTTAACTGCCTTAATACGATCTTTGCCCTCTTGCCTTGCTGTCAATAGTTTGATATCATGTTGCTCATTTAGAAGTGTTTTTATCTTATTAGCAATGACTTCATTTCCGAAAGAATCGCAATACAAGAGATATTTTGTGGTAGGAAATTTCTCTCTATTCTTCCCAAACCAAATAGTCTCAACAAAGTATTTCGAAAATCTCTGAACAAATGTTGACAAAAATATCAGATATACAGCAGACACAATAGGACCAATAGTATCTTTAGCTATTATTGGCGGGAGGACTTCTATAATGTCAGCATACTTCAACCAATCTATTAAAGGCCAAGATGCCCAAATACATATTATAACACCTGTAATTGTAGGCATTACAACTGCAATCAATTCGTATTTATCTAATTTATCTATAATCATTTTAATCAATAATTACAAGCTTTTTAAAATAACACATTGTTAACATTAAATATCTCGTCATTAATGTCAGCATCTTATCAGCACCTTCCAGAAGCTGATGGGTAAATACACATTCTCCAAATAAGCTGCATCCTTAAACATAGGAGCAATCTCTTCTGGAGTATATCCAGCGATACCGCAGCCAACAGGAGTTACCAGAAACTTTAGTTCAGGATGCTCCTTGGCATATTGCGTAAATCTCATGATGGCAAGCTTTGTATTATGCTCACCCTCCATCGTGGGAATCGAGTACGACTGACCTTGCAATCCTTCACCATTCCCCCATTCTGCACCAAACTCATTGTAGGCCACACGAGCAGCACCAGCATGGTGCATACCCAGAGCATTGCTTCCAAACACGAAGATTTCGTTTGGTGCCAAGCTGTAAATCACAGATGGGATGATACGTGTAGGCAATGTACCTGTATTACCTCCAGTCATCCAATAACGCTCTTCATCTGTGTAGATGTTCGTCTTTTCCATCGTTCTTATGATTTTGTTTATACCACGACCTAAAGGTCTAACTGTTCAATCTGGATGCAAAAGTAGAAAGCCATTATGCAATCTATCTGCACTCTCAGAAAAAAGACGCCCTTCAAATGCAAAAATACAATATTTTTTCGAATAACATGACGAAAACATCAATTTATTTGCTTTAGGAGTGTTATTTTTATGAAAAATGTCTGTTTTTCGAAGAAAAAACCTTATTTTTGCATATTGAATAATATAAAAATAAGAAATATGGAGAAACAACCTCTAAATCGGATTAAGGTGATGCTTGCAGAACGCATGCTAACCAACAAGCAACTGGCTGAGATGCTCGGTAAAGATCCTGCTACTATATCAAAGTGGGTTACCAATACATCACAACCAACTTTAGAGAATTTGATTGAGATAGCTCGCTGTCTCAAATGCGACATGAACGACCTTGTCAGACTGGACGATGTCGTTACTATAAAAACAGATAAATAAACTAATTAAGAAAAGACTCTATGCCAACAAACAAGAATGCGCAACTGCGCTACCGGATACTGGACAGATGCTTTAGCGATTTTCATAGAACATATAGTATTGAGGACCTCCTTGACACAGTCAATGAGTCCCTCATGGATCTCTATGGCTCGCAGGTCAGCATCCGTCAGATACGTGAAGACATTAAATACATGAGAGATAGAGTCACCTACAATGCCCCTATCGAAACATATCCTTTCGATGGAAGGAAAAGTTACTACCGTTATTCAGACCCAAGCTTCTCCATCTTTAATAATGAGTTGACAGCCGAAGAAATAAAGTCTCTTCGCTCCACTATCGACATACTAAGTCGTTTCCGTGGTGTGCCGAGTAATGCATGGTTGGAAGATGTTATCTCAAAACTCGAATTCCGTTTTGGTGTCAAGCCCAATACAGAGAATATCGTATCATTTGACCACAATGATCTGCTGAAGGGAACAGAGTTCTTGGGAGAACTGATAGAGTCCGCATTGAATCATCAGCCATTGAATTTGCTCTACCGCACTTTTGCTGGCAATGAAAGAACTGCCATCCTCCATCCTTACCATATCAAGCAATTCAATAACCGCTGGTTCCTCATCGGATTGCAGGAAGGAAGTCATGGCAATTACATCACCAACAAAGCACTCGACCGTATCGTGAAGTTCTCACGTGCCAATGTGCCGTTTATTCCCAATACGGAGATAGACTTCAATGAGTATTTCAAGGACATCGTTGGAGTGACATTACCCGAAGACCATCCAGTGGCAGAGGAAGTACTGTTGAAGTTTGACGAAGCTCGTTTCCCTTATGTGGTGAACAAGCCAATACATCCTTCACAGGAGGTTGAAGACGAAGAACAGCGCATTATCAAACTCATGGTTCGTCCTAATAAGGAACTTGAAGCACGCATCTTTTCATACGGAAATCAGGTTGAAGTACTCAAACCTGAGTGGTTGAGACGGCAAATTGCTGAGAAAATTGAGAATTTATTGAAAAAATATTTAACAGTGCAGAAAGACTGCAACATTGAATGATAATTTTGCAAAAAAGAATAATGGCAGAAAAGAATAATGGCAGAAAAGAATACAACATATAGAATCTTTGAGCATATCAGTGATGTTGACATCTCTGAGCAAGACATCATGGACTACGACCCTGCAGTTCTTGACAAGCTGCTCATTGACCACACCATGTCTGCAAAAGCCCGTGCAGAGGCTTCAGACCAGGAGAAGGTGGTTAACATCTTCTGGGCAACATCAGATTATGAAAACTCGATTCTTGATGAACATGGGAATTTCATAGAAGAAGGTTATCGATATGATGATGAGATCAAGCCTGAGCATATTACCGGACGGTTCCGTCGCATCGTAATGCCTCGTGTACTGAAAGACAAGCAAGCTCAGCTTGACCGTACCAAAGACAAGGCAGAGGTGTTTACTCCATCTTGGGTATGTAATGCACAGAACAACCTCATCGATGAAAACTGGTTTGGACGCAAAGATGTCTTCAATCGGGAAGTCACAAACGAAGACGGTACGCATTCATGGATTCCTTCAGAAGGAAAAATCCAGTTTCCGGAAGGCAACAAGCAAAAGACATGGAAGAAGTATGTTGTTGACAACTGCATGGAAATAACCTGTGGAGAAGCTCCTTATTTGGTTAGTCGTTACGACACTACAACAGGCCAGCCTATCCCAATCAGCCACCGTATTGGTATTCTCGACCGAAAGATGCGTGTCATCAACGAAAATGTCGAGACAGAAAAGGACTGGTATATTATGGCAGAAAAAGCTTTCAAGCATACTTATGGTTATGAATGGCAAGGCGACAATCTGCTCTTAGCTCGTGAAGCCCTACTCTATACATATATAGAATACTTCATGGATAAGTTCAATCCAAAGGATGCAGATGGCAATTACATCAAAGATGAAGATGGTAACCTCCGGGTTCCAACAAGAAATAAAATCATCAATGCTGCCAGATGGATTTCATGGAATCTGTGGCAGATGGATGGTATCAAGATGGTTATTCCTGATTCTTGCGATAAGATATATGAGCCCGTTTTATTTGGCGACCCTATTAAGAGACAATGTCCAGCATGCCAAAAGGGTACGACATACGGTCACATTGGTGTAAAATGCATCATAAGAGACTGGAATCGGAAAAAGCCAAAAGATTGGCAACCATCGCCTGGCGAAGACCCAAAATCGCAGCCATGGCAAAAGATAGAATTCCGTTCATTATTCCGTAGCAATCAAAAAGAGACGGAAGATGACGAGATATAACATTATAATGAATATTGCAAATATTTACGATCAATGAGATACACTATAACCCAATCACGCCTCCTGTACGTGCTCAGCATCAACGACAGGAAGCACCAAGGACTTCTCAAAATTGGTGAGGTCTTTGTCGATAATGAAATAGCCGATTCCAAAAACAGTCAGGAGTTGGGTAAGGCTGTTCGTGCTGTACTCGATGCTCGTCCTTACATGCAGGGAGTTTCATACCATATAGAATATGTGGAATGTACCACATACGACCAGGACTCCAAATGCTATAAGGCTGATGATGTCTATCGCACCCTGCGTGCCATGGACATTCCTTCAAAGACTCTTGGCAAGTATAAGGATCCAACTACCGGACAGACTGAGGATGCAGACATCTGGTTTGCGTGCACCATCTTTGATATACAAGATGTTATCAACAAGATAAAGCAAGGCAAGGGAGCTGGACATGGAGCCATCAAGTTCCGCCCAGAGCAGGAAAAGGCAATCCACGACACAGTAGAATACTTCCAAAAAGAGTTTAAAGACCCTAACAAGGGTAAGCACTATCTCTGGAATGCAAAAATGCGTTTTGGAAAGACCCTCTCTGGTCTTGAAGTAGCTAAGCGTTGTGGCTACCGCTCAACACTCATCATCACACATCGCCCTGTTGTTGATAAAGGATGGCATGATGACTTTGCGAAGATATTCCGTACCCCTGAAGCCCTTGCTGACTATCATGCAAAAGGACTTGAACCTGCTTACGGTCGCCGAATGATGGATGATAACGACTCTCAGGGTGACTTCTATACGCTTACAAACGAGGTGGATGCTGGCAAAAAGATACTCGTATTCTTTGTCAGCATGCAATATCTGCGCCTGTCACAATTTGTTGGTGGCAAGGAGCGCAATTTTGATCCATTGAAACGTGCTATTATGGAGTATGATTGGGACTTCGTAATGGTTGACGAAGCGCACGAAGGCATTGATGCTGCTGCCGGTGTGCGTGTAATGAACAAGTTGAAAAAGGAGAATACCCGAATTCTTTCACTTTCGGGAACACCTTTCAACCTGCTCGACAAATATGAAGAAAGTGAAATATATACTTGGGACTACGTGATGGAACAGCGTGCCAAGTTGTTCTGGGATGAGCATCATTATGGTGACCCTAACCCATACGCCGACCTGCCACGTATGCAGATTCTCACCTTCACGTTGCCTAAGATGCTGCGCGACCAAGCCATCGAGAATAATGAGGTCTTCAAGTTCCACGAGTTCTTCAGAGTATATACTGAGGAAGATAAGCTTCAGCTTCAGAAGTTGATAGACAATGAGCCTAATGTGATCAAGAAGGCAGAATATCATGCAGAATTGGCTAAGGTGAAAATCGACAAGTTCGTACACGAGAAGGCAATCAATCGCTTCCTCGATAAACTTGTTGAAGAATCCGACACCTCGCTCTACCCTTTCTCTACAGATGATTTTCGTGAGCACTTCCGCCACACCTTCTGGCTCCTGCCTGGTGTGAAAGAAGCTGCAGCTCTGGAACAGCTTCTTCGCCAGCATGAGGTATTTAGCGAAATGTTCCATATCATCAATGCTGCCGGCGATGGTAATATCGAGGATAAGAATGGTAGTGCTCTGGCTGATGTGCTGGACAATATCCGTGGCAATGCCAAGAAAAATATTACCAAGAAGGATTATACCATCACCCTCTCTTGCGGAAAGCTTACCACGGGTGTAAGTGTTCCAGAATGGACTGCCGTGCTCTGTATGAAAGGCTCAGAGAATACCCCTGCAGCCAACTACATGCAGACTATTTTCCGTGTGCAGACTCATGCCGTACTCGAAGGCCGTCAGAAGTCGGACTGTTATGTGTTTGACTTTGCACCAGACCGTGCCCTTACGGCTGTAGCTGAAACTGCAAAGATGGCAGTCTATGCCCAAACAGAGAAGGGAAAGAAGCAGATGAAGCTTACTCAGAAGAAGGAGGAAGAACATCTTGCTGCCTTCATCAAGCTCTGCCCTGTACTCTCAATGGACGAAGGTGAGATGGGCAAACACTTCTCTGCTAATCAGATATTCGAGAAACTCTCTAATGTATATATCGAGCGTGCCGTGCGTAGTGGCTATGCAGACAACTCACTTTATAATCCTGATCAACTGATGAATCTCAGTCCTGAGCAGGAGAAAGCTCTTGGTGATGTACACGACCTTCTGGGTTCTATGCCAAATGCCTGGAAACCAGAGAAGATCAATATCAACAAGAATGGTTTAGGGGATGCTGAAGCCGAACAGATAAAGTACATCTACTATCTATCCTCAAGCGAGGCTCTACCTCCTCGCCCTTCTATGGCTGCCGAATTCGACGATAATGGTCAGCCGAAGACAGAAGATGAGGGATGGGATGAAGTGATGTGTGCTCCTTCTGAGCTATTCCCATACCTTTTTGTCAGCCATACCCAGCAGCTGAACGGCGAATGGTGTTCGTTCACGAATCCTGTGCTTTGGAAGAAATGGGAGAACAAAGATAAGGATGATAAGACTGACGAGGCTAAGAAGAAACGTGACGAAGAGAACAAAGAAAAGCGTGCCCGTATGTCTGTACTACGTGGCGTGGCTATCCGTATTCCTTTGTTGGTGTATGGTGCAGAAATCAATGATGAGGCTGGAGAAGAGATAACAATTGACAACTTTGCCAGTGAAGAAATTGTTGACCAGACTTCATGGGAAGAGTTTATGCCTAAGGGCTTTACCAAGCAGACGTTCAACACCTTGAAAGACTGCTTCGACCGTAGCATCTTTACAGGTGCTGCCAAGCGCATACGTCAAATGGTGAAGGAGGCTGACAATCTCAATACAGAAGACCGCATTGCTAAGATTGCCACTATCTTCTCTTACTTCCACAATCCAGATAAAGAGACCGTGCTTACTCCATGGCGTGTAGTCAACATGCACATGAGCGATACTGTTGGCGGCTGGTGCTTCTGGGATGAGGATTTTGTTGCGCCTTATACTGAAGAGAATAAGTATGGAGAAAATGTTAACGCTGCAAGACCTGTAGGTGTAACGGTGGATGATAACAATCAATTGCATTTCACCAACGAGATTACCAAGGATATTTTCGGTGATTACAATTCTCGCATTCTTGAAATCAACTCCAAGACTGGTCTCTACCCTCTCTATATGGCTTACTCTCTCTTCAAGGGAGCCAAAGAGCCAAACTATCGCAACGTACAACTTACCGGCGAGCGTGGAAAAAGCCAGAATGCAGAACAGTATTATCGACAGGCAGGTAACGATCTCGAAATTTGGAAGGATGTGTTGCAGGACAACATCTTTGTCGTGTGCCGTACTAAGATGGCTGTAAGTATTACCAAACGAACTTTAGCAGGTTTCCGTACGGACATCCGCATGAATATTCGTTGCTATGAGCATGAAGTGCCTGTAACAGACCTCGTATCGGCAGGTGTAATTAAAGCTGCTGACGAGTATGTAACCAAAGAGGGCAAAATATACTTCTATAATGGACACGAGTCATTGGATTGCGACATGATAAATGTGCTCCGTGCAAAGCCAGAACTATTCCAAAACGACATCATTTGTGGCAATGACTTCTGGCATGTATATAATCAAATTCCAAAATCAGAAAACGAAGATATTAATAATATGAAGTTTAAAGCGATTGTGGGTAATCCACCATATCAGATAGAAGGAGAAAGTACTAGAAAGACTCCTATTTACAATTTGTTTTATGATACTGCCTTTGAATTGTCATCATTGGTAACATTTATTACGCCTGGAAGATTTTTATTTAAGGCAGGACAAACACCTATGGAATGGATGGAAAAGATGTTATCTGACACTCATTTCAAAGTGGTTGATTACTTCCAAAAATCAAGTGACGTATTCCCAACAGTTGACATTAAGGGAGGAGTTGCTATTGGATTAAGAAACGCAAATAAAGAATTTGGTGAAATAGGATTTTTCTCTGGATATGAAGAGCTTAGATCTATTCTGAAGAAGGTTAAGTTACAAAAAGAACAAAATATATGTAACTTAATCTCATCTCGTGGAATGTACAAATTCACAGAGAAAATGTTTGATGATTTTCCACAAGCAAAAGATATACAAGGTAAAGGTAGCGGTTTACAAATTACACCAAACTCATTTGAACAAATGCCATTTGTTTTCAAAGAAAATGGGAATAAAGAAGAATGTTACCAGATATTGGGACGCATCGGTAGTAACCGAGAGTATCGTTGGATAAAGAAAGAATACGTACAATCAAATGATTATCTTGACTCATATAATGTCTTTGTACCTGAAGCAAATGGTACTGGTGCTATAGGCGAAGTGCTCAGCACGCCGGTAATCGGCGTGCCGGTAATCGGCGTGCCGGTAATCGGACATACGGATACCTTCCTAAGCATCGGCAAGTTTGCCGATGCCCAGGAGGCATCCGCATGTTTGAAATACGTCAAGACAAAGTTTGCCAGGTGTTTATTGGGTACACTCAAAGCAACTCAACATAATCCACGTGATACTTGGGCTAATGTACCTCTTCAAAATTTCACTGCTATCTCAGACATCGATTGGGATCAAAGCATTTCCGACATAGATAAGCAGCTCTATCGTAAGTACAAGCTTGATGAAGATGAGATTGATTTTATTGAGGAGAAAATTAAACCAATGGATTAAGTTTCAGACGAACGCTTCATTAAAATATCGGTGTCAATAACTATGTAAATTATGCCAAAGAAAGAATATACGTCTCTACCAAAAGACTATCCAGTATGTGAGCATAGTAGCTGCCCTATGGCGGCTACTTGTTTACATCAGACAGCCTACTCTGCACTGATGGAGCAGGAAGAATATCTGCAACTGATCAATCCGTCCAGATGCAGTAAGAATGAGTCGTGTATATACTATCGGGACAGCAAGCCTGTGACCTACGCCCGTGGATTTACCAATTTCCAGAAGCGTATGTTCCCCGATCAGTACAGCAGATTCATGTCGATATGCATCAATCACTGGAGCCGCAATCCATACTTTGAGCGACGACGTGGTGAACGTTCTCTTCCACCCGATGAGCAAGTATTCGTCCTCAATGCTCTCAAAACGGTGGGAGTAACTGAAGATATGAAGTTCGATAGCTACGAAGAGAATATCAACTGGTATGATTAAGCCCTAGTACTTATGCTAAGTACCAGAGTAATCTATAAGAAGTACTGCAGTAATCCAAGTAAAGTACTGTAGTAATCTCTTAGAGATTCCGCAAGAAAATAAAGAATTATAAACAAAAAATATACAATAAACAAAATGATTGGGTTAATTTTCAATTGGCCAAATTTTATAGTATTGGCTTTAGGATTAATTGCATTTAAAGTTTGCAATGACAAATATAAAGAGACCAAGTCTCGTGCACTATTGAATTGCATACCAGGTATATTTACCTCATTAGGCCTTCTGGGTACGTTTTGCGCTATCTGCTGGTCTTTGCATGGATTAGGAGATGTTCAAACAGAAGTAATAGACCAGACTGGTAAAACTTTAAAGGAAGTAAGAGAGGCAGGTAGTCAGAATCTCGATATTATGAAAATAATAAGCGAGTTAATCCCGGCCTTCACCACATCTATTATAGGCTTGGTTGGTGCATTAGGAGCAACAGTTTACGCAAAATGGGTGTTTGCAAAAGAAGACGCAGCTGATGATAAAGAACTCAATAACATTTCTCCTGAAGAGTATATACGTGATATTGCTATCAACACAAAGGAAATGACTTCTAACAAATCCTATTTGGATAGAAATAACGAGCTTTTGGTTAGTTTGATAGACCTCCACAAGGAAGAAAGAGAGAAAAACAGAGAATACAATGACAAACTCAATGAGAATATTAGTCGTCAGAGTGAAATTCTTAAAGAGTTTATCGAAGGCTTTGTCAAGCGTATGGATGAAATCTTTAAGCAGATGCACGGCTCTATACAACAGCAGGTATTGAATTTTGGTGAAGAGCAGTTCTCTAAGACAAGTCAACTTCTTACGTCCATTACAGAGCGTTTGAGTAATGTATCTAGCGACATCATCAACAATCAACGTCAGTCAGTTGAGACGATGCTGAACAACACGAATTCTGAAATAAGCAATATTACAACATCTGTAACTGACGTGCTTGGTAACTTAACAAAGGAGTTACAAAACTCTTTGTCTTCTCTTCACAGCCAACAAGCAGAGAGACTTAACACGATTATAACAAACTACGATTCACTTGCAACAGTGTTGTCAATGCAAAATTCTGATTTTGCAACAAAAATGACAGAGCAGATGCAAAGCGAATATTCAAAGGTACAGGAACATAATGTTCAGAGTCTCCAACAGATGGTTGATTTACGCACAGCTTATCAGGAGGCTACTTCTGAGGTACTCACAAGTACCATCAGTATGAATGAGAAGGCTACAGCAGATCTTCGTGAATCTATGAATGCTCTTGCTACAAAACTTAATGAGCAGATGCATAATGAATACTCTAAGGTACAGGAGCATAATACACAGAGCCTCCAGCAGATGATAGACATGCGTAATGCTTACCAGGAAGCTACATCAAATGCACTTAACAGTACTCTCAGCATGAATGAAAAGGCTACAGCAGACCTTCGTGAATCAATAGGTGGTTTTGTGACCGATATTCAAGGTTCTATTTCGGCTCAGTGTACAGCACTAAGCACCGCAATTGCTACAAATGTTGAATCATTGAATAAAGCTTATGAGTTTGTTAAGAGTCTTGTTGCAGAAATTCGTCAGAATTATGATCAGGCAGTACTTGCATATGGTGATGCAGTGAATGTGGCTCATAGAACCAATGAATCTGCAGAAAAAGCTATTGCTGCCAACAATAAGAGTCTGCAAGCTGTAGAAGAGACAAATGCTAAGATTTCAGAAGTTCTTAATTTGCTTGACAAGCGCCAAGAGAATATTGAGCAGCTAACAAAGCATATAAGTTCTATAAGTGGTTCAATCGTAGAATTACAGAAGTTAGAATCAACGCTTAATAAAATTGTAAACAAATGAGTAGAATATCATTCCGTGAAGACGGAGAAGAACATAATTTCTGGCAAAACTATACAGACTTAATGTCAGGATTCCTCATAGTGTTCATCATTACGAGTCTCGTAGCGTATGGTAGCTATAAGGTATATGTTGATCTATACCACAACAAAGGTATTACAGAAAACAACATCAATGATATCGTAGTCAATGCAGAACTCTATAAGAAAATTCGAGAGTTTCAAGAAGCTCAGAAATCTATCAATCGTAAATATTTTAAATATAACGAGAAATATCAGCGATTTGAGTGTACTGTTAATGTGACATTTGCACCAGAAAGTCCTATTATCCCCCCATCATCCTACTCTCAATTAATAGAGGCAGGTAAAGAGGTTGAAGACATCATAGAGAAATTCAAAGAGTCTGCAAATGTCTCATTCAAAGTGGTGATAGAAGGACGTGCTGCCAGGTCGCATGACAACCCTCATCCAAATAATGCACAGAAAGCGTATGCGGCAAGCCTTAGCTACAATCGTGCTCGCAATCTGCATCTATTTTGGAAAAGCAGAGGTTTATTAAGAAATATAGAAAGTGAAAATGGTGAAGTGTTTATCTCTGGTTCTGGTTTTGAAGGTAAAGGAAGATACACCGGCTATGGACCGAACGGAGAAGACAGAAACAAAACGTTCATCATACAAATCATTCCATATATAACTTATCAATAACATTATGAATGTAAGAAATATAAGTCAATATATCACAAAACTATGTGGCAAAGAAACTTTGGAGCTACTAGGTAGCAACGAAGAACTTTTGCTACAGAAGATTTATGGTTGGGACCAATTACCTGACCAGGTTAAAACAGTGATTTCTGATGCAGCCAGCTTTGCTAGTAATGCGGAAGAACAGTTGTTCTATGAGTTTGTTCAGAATGCGTATGATGCAAATGCCGATTCGCTATTTTTCTATGCCAATGAAAAATATCTCATTGTGCTCAATAATGGTGAACCATTTTATACAGACATTGATATTAAAGACCCAAAGGACCTTAAAGATGGTCAATTATACAATTTCCTGGCAAAGGGCAAATCATTGAAACGTAATGACAAAAAAAAGTTAGGTAAATATGGACAAGGTTCCAAATTGCTCTATACTCTTTTAACAGAGGTGAACGAAAGTGAAGAGAATGAGGAGCTCCTTGTAAAAGCCTTGTATGATGAAAAGAAAGGACCATATCTGATTTCCTGGTATAATAGAAATCAACTTGCCAATCTTCTACAAGAACAGGGAAACTGGATTCAAGCAGATTGTAACAACTATAAAGAGAATATTCTTTTTGCTAAGATTCTCATGAGCTATTATCCAATAGCTCCTGGCACATCAGAAGAACTATTTTCTACAAAGGAAGCATTGGAAACCATCAGCGTATTCAACACCCTAGTAGATCCAAGACGCAACTTACATTTCCTCAATAGAGGTACGGCACTTATTATTCCATTGGGTAAAGGAAAGTATGAGAAAATCACATCTGACATAAACATGGAACGTGTGAGAACACGTTTAGGAGTCTTTGCGTCTATTACAAAAGACCAAGAACGCAACGAGGGTAAAACCGTTGAACATATCTATGTGATGGGAGAAGAGATTGAGCAACATGAGGTGCAGTCGGTGTTTGTAGATTTCCAAATTGATGGTAAACCATTTTATTATCACTTTGCCTTCAATCCCGTATTTGCAGAAAGAAATGTGGTAAATTTCTTTAAGGGTCTTCCTATTCTAGAGACAAAACTCAGACTAGGCTTTATCATTGACAGCCAAAGATTTGGTGTTGACAACAGTCGCCAAAGAATTTTAGACAAAGATAAGACAAAAAGACAGTTGACTAAAGCTTTTTCAGAACTTGTTAAGGTTCTGAGAGAGATCAAAGTATCTGATCCACACAAATTTGATTACATATATAAGGCAATAGCTGCCACGAAGTATCAAGACGGAGAAGACTTCAAATATATAAAAGAAGCCTTCCAAGAAGTGTTTGTCCCTTTCTTTGAGGAATTTGTACTCACAGCTTCAGGAGATTATGAAAAAATAGATAACGTACGATCTTTTGATGAAAATTATGAAGTACCTCTAAAGGAAATAGGTATCACTGAATATAAATGGATTGATGATTCTATAAAGAAAGATCTTCATCGACACAAGATTGATGTTGGAAGAATTGATTTCTCTACCCTGCTTTCAGATGCAGAACCTCTTAAGTTGGCGGAATGGATAAATAATCTGTCAGCTAATGACTATAGTGAATTTAATAAACTTAGCAATGCACACAAGAATGAAAGAGGTGTACAAGAATGAAAGAGGTGTACAAGAAGTAAAGATATTCCGTTCTAACAAAGGCAATCTATTTAGCTATAGTGAGCTGAATAGTAATGCAAATGTTTACTTTCCTCTGGAAGAGGGAATGAAATTTGGAGAATGTGAGCATATTAATGAGATCTTGTCTGATATAAATCAACCGGTCTATATTGCTAACTTGTTTGATAAAATTAAAACAAATATAGCATCTTTTAGAGTATCAGACTCAACAAAAGAAGACGCAGCAAACTTACTGGCTTGGATTGCGACCAAGGAGCAGCACTATATTTACAAGATCAAGACTGAGATTTTTCTTTTGCAAGATTGGCATGATACCTACAAGCCATTTAACAGCCTCTTGGAAGAGCGTCCAAAAGACACAATCTTATTTGATAAGTACTGTGTAAAAGGATTCATTCCAGAAGCAGTAAGAAAAAATTCATGGCTATTGAATCCTTCAAAGGCTAAGACCACATTCTGGGAATGGGTAAAAAGTAATTGGGCGAACCTTAAAGAAGATGAAGGATGGAGCGAAAATAGCCATAAATATATATCTGACATCAAGAGCGCATACAAAGCTGTAGACACAAAATCTCAGGACCAAACTGATACAAAAACGTTGACTCTCTTCTTGGATAAAGAGGGAAAGCCAACGACACAACTGCGCGCTATTGTGAACAATGTGTCAAAACTTACAGAAAATGAATACAATTATCTGGAAGCTAATGCCTCACACTTACGTTTATTGCCATATGAGTTCTGCAAGGAGCTTATGGAAGCCCCATTCCGTGTGGAAACAGTACAGTCGGCAAATATTGTAAATGAGAAATTAGTCGCAGATGAGAAATTACTGCGTATCTTCATAAAAATAACAGACGGTTTCTTGGTTTCATACTATGTTCAAGAATCTGAAGGCAATTATATCATACAGAAAAAGCCTAGTGGTTACAATTATGTTGATACTGTATCTTCTGACTTACAGGACGAACTATTTTCTGCACATTTCTTCCGCATACCAGATAAAGTGCAAGAGATACTGGAAGTAGAAAGAAAGGACTATTTCTTTGCATCAAATGAGAATATGCTCGAAAAGGCTATTGAAAGAGTTAAGAATCCAATTAAACTATTCTCTTTTGCCAAGGAAGCAGGCACAAGAATACTTGAAATATTCTTTAACAATTTAAGATATATCAATATTGAAACAGCCATTACCAAAGCTAGTATTGAATGGCAGGTGATAGAGTTTGCTGCGCAACGTAATACTGAAGAGAATGGATTTATAGAAAAAGTGTTTAGTCGTCTGAGATACAAAGGCCAAGAGCTTCCAGAATCAATCACTCAACAACATGTTAATGTTGGTGATAATGAATATGATGTGTATCTTTTGGATGAAGATTACAAAAAAGACAATGAGACTATAGACTCGTTTCTTAAATGTCTTCCGTCACAGAATGAAGCAGATTTTTTCAAGAAGCACTATTATGATGGGAAAGAAGATGAAGTTTCGACAGAAAGCCTGTTTGAAGAATTAAAAGGTTCATACCTGACAGTAGAACAGTTAAAATTCTGTATAGACTACGCCATTACTAATGCTGAATCCTGTGATGACTTAAAAATTGGTGAAGATGTTAAGCTTACTGATGCACTTGATATGATTTTAGAAAACAACTTTAGTGGGTTTGATAAACATTTCAAGATGGATGATGTGGACTTGGAAGAGCAGGTATATGCCAACCATAACATACTCATACAAGATGAGTTTTTGCCTAATGTCCTTCATAATTGGATAGACAATAACCCACAAGCACTGTTTCTGTTTTCAAAACTGCATACAGTAAATGAACCTTACATAGCTGTACGACAGAATTTGCTTGATGATACGTTGAATAACGATACATCATGGGTTCTAAATATGGAGCAGAACGCCATAGATAATACAATTTCATGGGCTATAGAGAAGAGACTTACATATGCTTTTGGCACAAATAGGTTCAACACCATGATGGGAATCATAGAAAAGCTTCCATCAGAGTTTGCCCCAATGCCATTCTTAAAATATACAGGAAAAGTTGTCCCTAGTCAGAATGAGTTTGACTCTCCAAAGCCAATATTTGTACTCGAAAGATACGAATATGACGGGACATTCCTCTCATATTATTCTTGGGCAGGAAATCTCTTTCAAGAGCGTCTTGCTGAAAGTCCGAGTTTGGCTAAGTTTATTAGAGAAAATAATGTTTATCTATATGGCGACAAAGAGCTCTTGTTCAAACATGATCTTGACAAGAGACCTAGATGGACAGTACAAGCTGCTGCTGATTTTAAGGAGTTTCCAGAATATGATGACCCTGTTTACCAGAAATGGAAAGAAACAGATGATTCAGAGGGAATAACCATACATATCTCAGATAAGCCTATTGTAATGAATTTCAACATCATGGCTTCTAATGCAAGCATTTTCGCAGACAAGATGCATGATAGCGAATTTGGCTATGAACCAAGAAAGCGCGTGGTTATTCAACAACCGAACAAAGATGGGCTAAGTCTAATGAAGACTATAGCTAAGCATATAGCAAGTATGGAGTTCTTCAAAGAGCCTTTCATTGCTCTTCAGTCCTTATATGTTGATCAGTGGGAACTTATGCAACAAGGCATCATCGGAAAGGGAGAAGGAACCGGAGACAAAGAGGGAAAAGGTAAATCAAACATCGATCTCTCAAACAGTCCACTTACTGAGGAGCAGGCACAGGACGCAATCAATAAGATTTCTGCAAAGACAGTTGAAAACATAGAGCAAGTTAATAATATCACCAAACAAATGAATAGTGAGGAACTTGACAAACTCAATGATGCAGCAGAACCTATCAAGGAATTGATTGAAGGATTGGAAAAAGAAGACATAGAAAGACTGGCAGAAAAGAAAGACAAGTTGATGCAAATGATGGATGACTTGGAAGAAGCAGAGGAAGAGGAAAAGGAGTCACAAGTGAGACAGACAATCGGCTTCATCGGCGAACTTATCTATAGTCATTATCTTGAAAACAAGAAACTTGTCAAGGGTCAAGACTTCATACATGCAGCTCTTGAAGGTATTGGTGAATATGACTTTGAAGTTAAGACTGAAAAGATGTACGTTGACGTTAAAACAACTCTCTACAGTCTCAAAGATGGCACTGCCCCATTCTATCTGCACCGTTCTCAAAATGTCTTTATGCAAAAGCATCCTGACAGCAAATACCACATTGTGCGTATTTCTCTTATAGATTTGAATCTAAAAAAGTCATATGAGGAATTGCGTGACACATATGGTAAGGAGGCAAATCCTATGGAGGACAAAAGATTAAGAGCCCGTTGCGAAGCTTTGGCGAAAAAATATTGGAGAGGCGCTCAGATAGAAGAGTTCGATGCTCTTTCACCTGAATACGCAATCCGAATAGAACAAAAAGTAAACAGATAAGATATGCTATCACCCATTCAGCAACTATATTATGCTTGGGACATTTCACATAAAAAGTCCGTAAGTGATGACAGTCGTTTTACCGGCGTGTTGTCAGAAGCACGTGTTGACCTCAACCCACACCAGGTTGAGGCGGCACTGTTTGCTTTCAAATCTCCTTTGAGCAAGGGCGCTATTCTTGCAGATGAAGTTGGTCTCGGTAAAACTATCGAGGCAGGCATCATATTGTCCGAATTATGGGCAGAGAACAAAAGAAACATACTCATTGTTGTCCCTGCATCATTGCGAAACCAATGGAACATTGAACTTATGGAGAAATTCTACTTGCCATCCTTTATATTGGATAGTGAATCGTTCCAAGAAGGAAAGATACAGATTTCAAAAGGTGAAAAGTGTATCTATATCTGCTCCTATAATTTTGCTGTCAGCAATGCTGAATACTTCAAAAGTATCAATTGGGATTTGATTGTTCTCGATGAAGCTCATAAACTCAGAAACGTTTACAAGAAAAGCAATGTGATGGCAAACGTTTTAAGAGCAGCTTTCAGAGACTATAAAAAAATTCTGTTAACTGCCACTCCTTTACAGAATAACTTAAAGGAACTATATGGATTGATTAGTATTATCGATCCAGAGTTTTTCTCCAGTCTTGATACATTTGCAGAACAGTATAATGCTGTATCAACAAGAGACAAAGCCAAATATGGAGAATTGAAAGGACGTATAGCCCATATCATTCATCGCACACTGAGAAATCAGGTTGAAGAATATGTGAACTTTACCAAGCGTACAGCCTTGGTTCAAGAATATTATCCATCACAAGCAGAAATAGATCTTTATCAACAGGTTAGTGACTATCTGATGAGAGAAGGAACCTATGGCGTACCAGAGAGACAACGCCCTCTTCTTTCCCTATTGGTTAGAAAAATCATGTCTTCATCTGCATACGCATTGGGATATACACTTGAACGTTTTATCCATAGACTTGAAGTTTATAAAGAAACTGGCATGATGTCTTCTGCTTTAGACTGTGTGACAAATGATTATGATAACAAAGAAGATGAATACGATATCTACGACAAGACTTCATCAGAATCAAATTCATACTTTGACGATATTGATGCGGAAATAGCGGAACTTCAAGGTTATTGTGATTTGGCTCGTAGCATTGGTGAAGAGACAAAGTCTAAAGAATTGTTGAATGCACTATCTGTGTCTTTTAAGAAGATAAAAAGTCTTGGTGGGCAGAAGAAAGCTCTTATATTTACAGAAAGCCGAAGAACGCAGGAGTATCTGTACAAGTACCTCAGTGAACATGGCTACAAAGATAAGGTCATCTGTTTTAATGGAACAAACACCTCCGAAGACGCTAAAAACATATATCGTCTTTGGCTCATGCAATATGCAGGAACAAACCGAATATCTGGAAGTACTGTTATTGACAGAAAACAAGCAATAGTAGATACTTTCAGGGATAAGGCAGAAATACTCATCGCCACAGAAGCAGGAGCTGAGGGTATCAACCTGCAGTTTTGTTCTTTGGTAGTCAACTATGATATGCCTTGGAATCCACAACGAATTGAACAGCGAATAGGTCGTTGCCATCGTTATGGCCAAAAGAGTGATGTCGTGGTTGTAAACTTCGTAAATGAGGCCAATTATGCAGATAGACGTGTCTATGAATTATTGAACGATAAATTTTCCCTATTCGATGGTGTCTTTGGAGCCAGTGATGAGGTTCTTGGTTCTATTGACTCAGGAGTAGATTTTGAAAGAAGACTGAATAGCATTTATAGTACATGTCGTACAGAGCGAGAAATCGCTGCTGCATTTGATGAACTCCAGAATGAATTGGAGGAAGTTATTAAAGAGCGCATAGCATGTACAAGAAAATCCTTGTTAGAAAACTTCGATGAGGAGGTTGTCAATAAATTGCGCATGAGACAAAGTGAAGACTCTGTTCGTCTGGACACCTATAATAAGCACTTGTGGCATATTGCTGTAAACGTTCTTAAAGATAGCATATCCAACATCGATTCTGACAAGCATATCTTCACTCTGAATGACAAAGTTGCATCCAACATTCCTACAGGCACCTATATATTAAATAAGGAGTCTGAGCAATACATTCAATTAAGATATGGACATCCTTTAGGGCGATTTGTTGTTGAAAAAGCCCTTGCAGAGGATGTTTCGGACGAAGAATTAGTATTTGACTTAGATTCTTATCCGTATAAAACAGCTTTAATTGAGCAGTATAAGGGACAAAGTGGTTTAGCTTGCGTATATCGTGTCACCTCATCAAATCAATATGATGGAGAAGAACAACTGATAGCATGTGCAAAGACAGACGGAGGAGAAATTTTGCCGCCAGAATTTGTCTTTAAACTATTAGAACTTGACTGCTTGTCTCAACAGGATTCAAATCTTGCTACACTCGATGATATATTCAAAGAAGAATATGAGGAGCAACTTAATGGTTATAAGTTTCAGGTTGAAGAAAGGACAAATGAATATGTTGACTATGAAATCAACAAGTATGAGATGTGGGCAGAAGACCAATTAGTACCTCTTAGACAAGAGGTTATGGAACTCAACAAGGAGCATGAAGCCTTGCGCCGACAGATAAGAAAAGAACATAATGCGTCTGTAAAAATTCAACTTAAAAAAGAAGAAAATACAAAAGCTAAACTTCTCAGCAAGAAAAGAGCACAGTTGTTTCAATTAGAAGATGAATACGCAGACAAAGTTGATTCTATGACAAGTAAACTTCAATCGTCGATGGAGAATTCCATCAGTTCGAAGATTATGTTTAGACTGAAATGGACAATTAAATAGTAGAGAATACGTTATCTTAAAAAAGCATATGCATAAAAGTGATTTCACATACGAGCAACTTGGCAGAGTATTCCGAAGTTATCTATCGGAACGCTTTGACGGTGATGCCAAAGAAGTAAGTCAGACCGTTGAAACGGCAGAGCGTATTATTCCCAATACGCTCAATGACTACTTTGGCACCAAATACGAGTCTATCTATGATATTACAGAAATAGATGATGTAGAAGAATTTCGCAGGAAGATCAAGACGCACCCTATCTTGAAGAATCTCGACATGAGTGTGGAACCACGATACACAGAGGTTCTGAAATGGTACCGGCTATTCTTGAAAGCCCTGAATGCAAATGCTGTGCCGATGCCGGTCTATGGTGAATATGATGATACCAATCATTCTTCTGGAACGAAGACTGCAGAACCGCCTGTTACACCCAAGCCAACGGTAGAAAATACCATATACTTAGAAGGTGAAGACGGCGAAGCACAACCAGCCGAAATCAGAAAGAGAAACATGATACTCCGACAAGCCTGCATCAACTATTATAAGGCTTTACATGGTGGTCACATCTTCTGCGAGTGTTGTGGTTTTGATTTTACCAGGGCATATGACATTGATGACGAATATATTGAGATTCACCATCTCAAACCATTCTCACAAACAGAAGGAGAACATCCAGTGAACTCTCAAACCGACCTTGTACCACTTTGTGCCAACTGCCATAGGATGATTCATCATGGACAGGGAGGCAAAGGTAACTGCATGAGTTTGGAAGAGTTAAAAAGAAAATATAAAGGAATACGTTATAAAAACGAATAAGGATTATGGCAACAACTCTATATACAGAAGAGGATAAAAAACTGCTGGCATGCCTACCTAAGTGTCAAGAGCAACTTAGGAAGCAAATAGACGTAGGTCGCCCCTACGTCTGGGAGCTCAGACTCTCTTTAGAGCAGTTCTATATCCTTGAAACGGCTATAGCAGACAGCATCTCCTCACATAGTAATGATTATCATCATCTACTAAGTGAGGATTTCGCCGTTATATTAGTGATGTATCTGGCAGAGTGGTACAAACGCTTTTATAAGGGTGCAGACACCATGGACGACAACAAGGTGATAACCCTTACCACCGATGAAATGAAGAAGTTGTACCAACTGGCAAAGATTGATGCTAATACCTTCGTTTATAACGCATCAACTAATCCGGACAAGACCTCTTACCGATGGCTGGAATCGTTGCAGGTATTGGGTGGACTGGCTGTACAAGCAGAGCTTAAACGAGATAAGAATGATGCGCTCCTACCCCAGCTTTGCAAGATATTCCATGGTGAAGAAATAGAACTGGATGATTTGAAAGACCGTAACCGTGCTGTTGCCTTCCAAGAGTCTATAGCACGCAAGCATAGTCTCTACGAATACCTGGACAGTATTCTCAGCAAGGAAAAAGATCCGCCTTTTGCCAAGGAAGATATAAATCGTGAAGAAACCTGCATACCGCAGTTGCTCCACAAGATTCTGGAAGCCGATGAGGTGGCAAAGAAGAATAAGTTTGACTTTGAATGGGTGATTGCCTATACTGCAAGCAGAAACCAGATGGTTCGCCACCTGAGAGTGAAACTGAAACCAGAAGAGATTGGTGGAGGTAAAAAACAATATATAGGCTACGACAGACTGCAGAAACCGGAATGGGGAATTGAACATCCAGAGGAAGTGGGCAGAATACGCTTTTATCTGCGATTCAAGGATAATGGTCGCTATGTACAGAAAATAGATAAAACAGAGGAACCTCTGTTTAAATATGATAATACAGGAAGTGAAAAGACTGGTTTCTTATCGGTAAACAAAATTGACGAGAATACCTATACCGATATTCCTGTATGCCATTTCGACAAGGTTGAGATGGTGATGAAGTACGACGAAAATCAGACAGACGGCTCAAGTATTTCCGTGACAAGAGTTGTGCAGGAACTGCATGTAGCAGACTATATGCAGGTTTATGCCTTGCCTAAGACAAGCAACAAATTCAGCACGAGAAAGAATGCACAGGCAGCAACAGCCGTGATATTCTCTTCGGCCTATCATCTTGCTGAACCTTACAGAGAGTTGCCAGTGGTATATGCACATTATAGAAATGGAGAAGAATGCGGTACTGACTATTGCTGGTGCCCTATCAATGATAAGGTTATACTGGTTGGTCCGGATGGCAAGGAGATATTGCCTCCCTTCTTCAACCGTAATGGACTATACCAGGTGGTTACTAAGAAATATCTGAAGACCATCAAGTATAAGGATAATGTCTTTGTGCTCTACAAGTATATCGATACGGACTACGATGACGAAGTAATGCAGGAAGACAGTCTCCCTGTTCTTTTCGGACGCAGTGGTCTGGAAGTACGACATTATACTACAGGTACTTCAAAGGAAGGCGAACCTGTAACTGACTATGATCTGGAATGGCTGAAAGGATCACGCTATGTGGATTGGAACGAAGAAGAACCAGAGCAAGGTGCAATTCGCCTAAGAGTGACGGTGAAAGGCATCGTATTCAAACCGCACGTGTATTATGTACCTTTCACTCCTGGCTCTTCAGGACAGCAACCTATCTGGCGTGATTTCGAACACATGCGTATCTGTACAGCTTTGGAAGGAGTGGATGACATACAAGATAACTTTGAAAAGTTACTGGATGTGCGTGAGCCTGATACCAAACAGCTGAAAATAGGAAATGACCAGGCACAAATATTGGTGGACGTATATCGTCCTATCATTATGCGTGAACTATCGCAGAAGGATAGCAATGGGAAACGTCATATTGTGGGTTACGCTGGCAAAGAAGAGGATATACACATTCCTCTCATCAACTGCAACCAATTCTCTATAAGAGATTTCTCAGAAAATGGCGTGAAGGAATATCAAATCAAAAAGAACAGTAGAATGTTCTATGGTTTTCCTACCTTCAATGACCCTAACCTTTCTGTAGATAACTACAAACTGGAAATGCCGGCAGATGAACTTACAGAAGAGTTTCCTCTGAATTATCTGAAAGTATATATATCGAAGGCTATGGATGCTCCAACAGACCTGTATGCTTGGAACTACAAGACGGATCCTGTGGCTGTAGCTAACAGCAACGAGCTCTCAGGTGACGGCATCGTATTCCAAAGCATGAAATTCAATTCGTTTCCACGGCATTATGCCTTACCTTATATAAAAAAGGTAAAGTCTGGTTGGGGAGGTAAGAAATCGCAGATAGTAGTCGATGCATTATATTGCTTTGAAATCGTAGCTGAGCATAAGACATACTTCTTTCTCTTCAATCCACTCATAAAAGTGGTGAAAGCAGGCAGACAAATTGGAGATATATTTCTTCCTCTTGTTAAGAAGCGTGGTTATCAGCTAACCGATACAGACATTGAAAATCTGTATCAGTTTGCCGTAGAGTTCCACTTCGACTGGATGCTTTTACCAAGAGAAGCGTGGAACAGCCAGATTGAAGATTTGTCAGAAGATGCTGACGAGGTATGCAAGATAAAGGAAGCAGTAACTGCATTCTTTCTGAAGACGCCAAAATGTTCGGATGAACGAGAGGAGAGTTGTCTGAAAGAGTTTCTAAAAAGATACTGGACTTTTGATGTCTGGCCAAAGATAGAGGAAGTTGCAGATAAGGCTCTCAAACTCATACAAGACAACCCAGATGCTTTGGGAAAATATGAAAACTTGAAAGAGTTTCTGAAAGACTTTGATGAGTGCAGATATAAATTCAGCGAGATGAGTCACGCTATAGTTTCAAATGAAAATTAGAATATCGAGATATGAAGCAAAAATTCAGATTTGCAGAACTATATAAGAATAACCGCACAGCAGTAGAGAAAACTCTTGCTGCCATGTGGTGCGGTGAGGCAAGGAACGAAAGCCAAAAGGGATATATCAATCAGTTGAAGATGATAATCCCTGAGGTATTCGCTCCTAAGGATGCTATGCCATTGGTACAATGCATGAACAGCTACGAGACTGTTTATCCAGAACACGAAGCCGAGGCTAAAGAAATGGTGGGTACACTCTGGCAGAAATGTATGCCTAATGCAGATACTTACTATCCACCTTATGAGCATCAGTATCAGTGCTGGAAGACTTTGTTGAAGGAGAAAACTCCTGATGGCAAGAATATGAGTATCGTTGTAACAACAGGAACAGGTTCGGGTAAGACTGAGTGTTTCATGCTCCCTCTTGTACAGGATCTGATAGAACATCATATACCTGAACAGGTACAGGCCATCTTCCTCTACCCTCTCAATGCACTGATGGAGGATCAGAAGGCACGTATGGAAAAACTGCTGGCAGGAACAAATCTCACTTTTGCTGTTTACAATGGTGATATGCCAGAGTTTCTTCCTAATGAAGAGGATAAGAACTACAAAAAGGTTCTCCGTAAGATTGATGCCATCCGTGGTATAACCAGGGATGAAGCTGGAAATGTCATTGAAGAGAAATACCCTCATGTCATAGCCACTCGTGCCGAATTGCGACAACATCCAGCAAATATACTGTTGACAAACCCAACCATGCTTGAATATATCTTGCTGCGTGATAAGGATAGAAAATTGATTCATGAAAAGCAGGAAGAGGAAGGCGAAGGTACACTGAGATGGATTGCTTTGGATGAGACTCACACCTATACTGGTGCTGGAGCCGCTGAGATTGCCATGCTTATCAGACGTGTGCTCATGGCTTATGGTGTGACTACTGACGAGGTACGCTTTGCTACATCATCCGCAACCATCGGAAATGGTAGCGAGAATGCCAAGGAAGAACTGAAGGATTTCATTGCTGGCATCACCGGATTGCAGACTAATCAGGTGAAATATGTGGATGGTAAGCGTAAAGGCATCGATGTCATTCCAGAAGAGGACAAGGAGTATTGGCTTAAGCTTATCAACGATAATCATGACGGATATATCAAACTCGATGACTTGATAAAAGAAGGTGATACAATCGAGGAGAAGCTGGTGCGACTGGACGAAATGTGCCAAAAAGCAGAAGATATGGGCCTGGAAGACTTACGTGTGAAAGTTCATTACTTCTACCGTGTACCAAACCATGGCCTGTATGTTGACCTTGCAGACTCACACTATACCGAGGATGGTAGTTTCCGTGTCTATTTGGAAAACAAATCTGGACAGAGAAGCAAAGACGATGCACCCTTATTGGAAATGAGTCGTTGTAAGCATTGCGGTGAGTATGTTGCCATTGCAGAAGAAGTGAAGTATGATGACGGCATTGGCTATCAGCCTATTACTATGGATGATAGCGATATGTTCGATCTTGACAACACAGAAGATACGGGCAAAACTCTCTACGTATTTGGTACTACAAAAAGTGAGAATGCAGAATATGACAGCAATATACCTTATATTATTAAGGGTAACAGACTGCTGAATGTTACAGCAAGCAATCCGGCGCCAAAAGGTTGGAGAATCATTGCAAATGCTCATTGCCAATGCCCTTATTGTGGTACGAAGCTGACAAAACAGGCAAAGCAGGACGAAGACAATGCCGATGTGATACAATCTGATGAAGAAGATGCAAAGAAACTTCAGAAGTTCCGTGTTGCTCCAGATTTTATCTCCAGATTGATAGCTCCTTCTACTCTCGACTTGATGACAGAAGGAAAGCCAAAAGATGAATCTAAGATATACCTGCATAAGGGGCAGCAATATATCAGTTTTGTAGATAGTCGCCAGATGGCAGCTCGTAGTACCATTAAGCAGAACTTGGAAGAAGAACGTCTGTGGGTTTATGGCACTTTGTATCATGAGTTATGCAGAATGGCTACTGCTGGTAGTATGACAAATGAAGAGGCTATTAAGCACTTCGAAAATATTTACGATACTACAGGTAGAAAAGACCCTCAGCACAAGGATGCAGAAGAGAAACTGGACATTCTTGAAGGTAGCGATGAAAAAGCTATCCAAGCGCTGCTCAATGAACTGAAGCCTAATCAGTTCTTGTCATGGCAGGACATTTTAGATGTGCTTATCAATGATAGGCTGGCAGACATTTTCTGTCAGCAGTTTGCAGAACGCTCTGAACTGAGCCCAGAACTTGATGAAGATGGCAATATAAAGCCAGAGACGAAACGCAAATATATTCTATCCCTCATGGTGGAATATCTGTCTCACAGACCTTTGTCTGCAGCAACTCCAGAAACAATGGGTTTGTTCGCCTCTTACTATGACGACTTACAACCAGCATTGACTTCAAAGTTGCCAGATGCTGTAGAGGTATTCAATGGTAAGCTATCACCTGAAAATCAGATTTCTAAAAAGGATTGGCACGCCTTAATGCAGTTATTCCTGGACTATACTGCTCGTCAGAGTGAGTGTGTATTCTTGACAATGGATGACCAGGACTCTGTTGACATATTCCAAACGGTAAGATTTGCCACCAAAAAGGAAATGCGTCGTCCTGTCCACAAACCAGTCATCAGAGACAAGGCAGCTAATCCATCTCGTATCATCAGATTGTTAGCAAAACTGATTGCAAACGAGAAGCATATTTCAATAGTGAATGCTATCAACAGTTATAAGCAAGACATTCAGGATGTTATAGACTGCATGTGGAATGAACTGACGTTAAAATACGAATTACTGGAACATGGTAAGCATTATGACACGGAGTTACGCAAACAAGTTAAAGACAAAGACGAGGTAAAAGATGGAGTTCATTTTACTCCTTATCGACTCAATCTTGCCAAACTTGGTTTCAAGCTCTATGATGATGTATATTTGTGTGACACAAACCAGTCTGGTAGCAGACATCATGTAGAATGTCTGCGTCCTGTAGAGATTACCTTCCATGGTTATTCACCATACGTCATCGGCGGTGAACCAGTAGCTTTGAAAGAAGAGCTTCATGAAAAATGGACTCCCTACCCTTATCATAACCATAGCATGAATCCTAATCCTGCTGATGAGGTGATAGAAGAATGGGCTAAAGATAATCGTAAAATTCTCTGGAATAATGATTTATGGGGAGAAAACGGTTCGTTCTCAGATCGTCTCCTTCAAATTCATCAATTCCCTCAACTCTTCATTCAGGCTGAGCATACAGCACAGGTGGATAAGATGATTAGTCGCCAGGTACAGGAAGATTTCAAGGATCATAGACTCAACATCCTTGCTTGTTCTACAACAATGGAGATGGGTGTTGACCTCGGTGACTTGGAATTAGTGATGATGACTTCTGTTCCACCAATGCCATCAAACTATAAACAGAGAGCCGGTCGTAGTGGACGACGCGGCCAGGTTCGTAGTGCCTGTGTTACACTGTGTGGATCTGACGCTGTAGGTATAAGGACATTGCTGAATCCTATGGAGAATGTCATCATGCGCAACGTCAACTCACCTACCGTTGATTTGAATAGTGCCCAGGTGATTCAACGTCATATTAACTCTTTCCTCATTAGAGAGTTTGGTGTTTTTGGAATGGCTGGTGGCAGCATCACTGAGCAAGTAATCAGTTACTATACTAATTATCAGATAGTTCCTGATGGTGAGAGCAACCACTTCAAGGTAAAGAAAAAGGCTGATAATGCTCCTATTAGTCCATTGGATGGATTGGGTGACGAGACTGGTACACCATATGAGGCATTCAACAATAAATGTAGCGAGTCGCTGAGTGATGATTTGAGAAGAAAGATACGAATTCTGTTAGACGGTACTATCTTTAGTAGCCGTCCGCCTCAGTATGTCGTTTCCAAAGCTCGTGAAATGAACGAGAAATGCTATTCTGAACTGGAATTGCGCATTCAAGATTATGCAGAACCATACAAGAAGGCAAAGAGTGCAAGACAACAGGCATTCTTTGAAATGAAGTTCATTGAACCATTAGCTTCCCGTTTGCTTTCATATTGGGCAACTCATCGCTTTACGCCAAATGCCAATATGCCAGTGAACGTGGTAGAGTTTGATATAAATGCTTCATCACAGACATCATATACACTGGTTACACCATCGAACCCATCATACCCTCTTCGTACTGCATTGTCTCAATATGCACCGGGCAATCCTATTGCAAGAGACGGTATGGTAAGAATCGTGCGTGGAATCAGATACACCAACTTCTTCAAGCCAGAAGTAACATTCAAAAAGCTGTACTTCAACCGTGAGCAAGTTGTGATTGATACAAAAGAGGAATTGGACTCTTTAGAGAAATGGAGAGTTAGTGCAAGTACAGAACTCGACCTATTGCAACCAGCAGAATTTATTCCAGACATGAATGAATCGGCAAGTCGAATTCTCGACCAGAATGTATATACTCGTGTAAGTGCTCAGTTGATTGGAGCTGATGAATGGAAGCAGGATCGTATTGAGCCACACCTTTTTGATACCCGTAGCAGTAGAGAAAGCGGCAACGGTCAGATACTGTATTATAATGAAGGTACAGGATTTGGTTATTGTCATTGTACGAAATGCGGAAAGACTGTGCTTGAAAGCTGGCCTGCAGCCTCATCAAGTGACCCAGATAAGCTGCCAAACGAAATGAATCCTATCGCATCAAAAGATACGGATAAGCCAGATTATCACTTTGCACTCGTGAAAAAAGGTCCGAAACCGAATAAGTGCTTGGGATGTGGCAGTACTGATTACATCAAGCGAAACGTAGTTTTGGGTGATACCATCCAAACAGATTATACAGAGATTAGAATACGCCATTTCCAGAAAGACTGGATTAATAGTCGTAATGAAGAAGAAGATCTGCTCATCACTCTCGGATTGCTCTTTGCAAGAGCCTTGTCTGAGGAATTGAATGTAGAGCGTACTGATCTCGACTTTACAATTACGCCTAATGGACATATATGTATCTTTGATGCCAATCCTGGCGGTTCCGGCTATTCTAACCAGTTGGCAGCTATGGACTTGATGAAGTCGTCAATAGAACGTGCCTATACTATCATTGAGGCAGCAATCCGTTCAGGTAACAAGGAGGCTTTGATTGACAAGTTCACCCTACACTACATCAATCATATCGATATAGATGCAGCAAAGGCATGGATTGAAGAGGAACGCTCTGCAAGAAAAGTTCTGCCAAATGCAGTATTGAGTGTATTCGGAGAAAGTGCTACAGAAACTTCTCTTGCCAAAATGGAACGCACATTTGCATTGTCTCAGAACGAGAAGTTCATTTTCGTTGATGATGACTATGCAAGCTGGGAGTATGAAGGCACAGACCATTGTTGGAAAGGTCAGTTCTTCAACTATTTTGCTCCTCATGGTCAGCAGACTTCTTTCTGTGTAGTTAAGAATACGGATATAGCTATACCTACACCGGCGATGAGCATGATCCGCTCTATTAAGGGCTGGACAAACGAAGTGATGGAAATAAAGAATCCATTTGCAGGAAATGGGCTTTACCCTTTGGCATACATTGATGGTAGATTGTATTTTACAAACAACCCTAACCATATCACAATGAATGACAAGTGGGGAAATGGTACCATATACTATATCCGTACCAATAACTTCGCAAGCAAAGCAAAGTTTATCAAAACTGATATTGTGGATGCTACAACGAAGATATTCAAACTCGTGGATGGTGATCCAACAATCATCAAGACATCTGGGCTTGCCGGTATCATCGACTATAGAGCATCACAGATTGTTCAGGCATTTGTAGCTCATTGTCAGGCTAACAGAGAATCTATAGTAAATGTGTCTTATCAAGATGAGCACATGAAGAGCATTCTCTCCATCATCTTGTGTTCACAAACTATCAAATACTTCATTAAGAAGATTGGTTCTCCTTATAACTTGGAGTTCTTGGTTGAGCGATACAATAGCGACAACGGAAAGCGAGATAATCTTGGAGCCAATCAGCCTACGTCAGAAGACCGTGACTCTTGGCTGGAGAACCTGGCGAATGAATTGGTTGAGGGATTGGAATACGAGGATGGAATAGAAGGTACTCTCTCCCCTGTTGTTTCAGCACCAAGACGTAGCCTAACGCATTGGCGAGTCCTCACATTTGAATGTGCAGGAAAGGAACTATGTATCTATCCTGACGGTGGTTTTATGAACGGATGGTTTATCTACAACGCTCCAGGCGAGCGAAAGATGTACGATCTATCCACTATCACCTACGATACAGAAATAGACATATGTAGGAATCAGGATATAAAATTTGATGTAACAATAGAAGATACGAAATGAATTTAAAAGATATAGTCACATTATTCAAGAATCACCAAATCCAATATGGACTAAATGGCGATTCTAACTTAGAAGAATTATATAAATGGGAATTGGTGTCCAAACAAAATGGACACCCAGACCCTAATGCTGTAGATTTTTCTAAAGAGATTAAGTCTCTTGTACTAAAAAATCTATGCTATAGCTCGCAGATTACCGCAATTAGAAATTTTGCGAAATATGAGCCAGAAGAGTACCGTAAACTCTTTAAAGCACTATTTGACGAAAATATCTTTTTACAGGAAAGAATTGAAAAATTCACAGATAGTTGTAAAACATTATGGGATGATAAGATTAAAGCAAGGTTCAGTAAAAAGACAAGAGCAATGTGCGATGAACGCCTGATAAGCTGCTTCTTGACATTACATAATCCTCAGAAATATACTTTTTATAAAGATGACGTCTATAAAAATTTATGTGAGCTTCTAGAGATTAAGTCACAAAAGACAGGCCATAAACTTGTTCATTTTTACGAGTTACTGGAACAATATGTTATTCCAGAGATTGAGAAAGAGGAGGAATTGATTTTCTCAATCAATAATGAATTAAGGAAAAATGGATGTATTCAAAGTATGCCACTTACTGCTCAAACGGTATTGTGGTATCATAGAGAATTATTAAAAAACACAGGTACAGACAATAAAGTCATTGAAAGTAAACTTGTTGAAACAAAAATAGACAACGATATGATGTATCAAAAATATATTGACTTGCTTAAAGAAAGCAAGAACTTAGTTCTGACAGGTGCTCCTGGTACAGGTAAGACCTTTATGGCACAGACCATAGCAAAAGAAATGGGATGTGGTAAAGACGAAATGTGCTTTGTGCAGTTTCATCCTTCTTATGACTATACTGATTTTGTAGAAGGGCTCCGACCTATTATGATGTCTGATGGACAGATGGGATTTGAGCGTAAAGATGGCATTTTTAAAGAGTTTTGCAAAAAAGCTATCAAGAATTTGGAGGACAGCAAAAAAACTCTCACTGAGTTATCGGAAGAAAAATCACTGAATGATAAATACAATACAGTTATTGATAAAATTAATAATGGTGATTTGAATGAATTTAAGCTCAAAACAAACGGAAAATCTATGGAGGTGGTTAAGGTTACAGACTTTAATAACATAGAACTGAAAACTCCTGGAACTAGTAGTAATCGTACTTATACCGTTTCTTTTGACAGATTGGCAAAACTTGCAAAAGTATTTACTACAACAGAGTCTTTGAACAATATTTCAAACATTAGCGATGCTGTAAGGGATGCTATTGGAGGTTGTCATGCTTCTGCTTACTGGGCTGTACTTAAAGAAGTGTACAAACAAAAGAACATTTCGACATTAACAGCAAGTAACGTAGTCAAAAAAGATTTTGTTTTCATCATTGATGAAATCAATCGTGGAGAAGCTTCAAAAATATTTGGAGAGTTATTCTACGCCATTGACCCTGGTTATAGAGGCAAGAAAGATATTCGAGTAAAGACTCAATATCAGAACCTTGTCCCTGAAACAGATGTGTTTGCTGAAGGATTTTATATTCCTGAAAACGTATTCATTCTTGGTACAATGAATGATATAGACCGTAGTATCGAGAGCATGGACTTTGCTATGCGTCGCAGATTCACATGGAAGGAAATAAAGCCTGAAGACACACAATCTATGCTCGACACACTCGAATGTGCTACTAAGGCAAAGAGTGTAATGGCAAGATTGAATAATGAGATATCCAAGATTGATGGGCTTGGTCCTGCCTACCAGGTTGGACCATCATACTTCTTGAAGTTGGGTGATAATGGTGGAAACTTTGAAAAGTTATGGGACATGAATATCGAACCACTGCTTAGAGAATATAGCCGTGGTTTCCGCAAATCAGACGAAATCATGGTAAAGTTGAGAAGTGCTTACTTCGATACCAAAGAAAGCAACTCAAATATTAATGATAATGAATTAGTCGATGAGAATTAACTTAACAGATAATAATATTGGACAGGTGGAAGCTGGGACATTTCTTCGTAAAGATGTCTCAGCTTTATTCCCTATTGCCGACAAGACAATAGCTCAATTATGTCATGAAAATGAGAATCTGCTAATATTTCCCTATAGTATAGAGGATTCTGACGACAAAGTCGGTGAAGCTTCTGTTATGACCATTCTAAATACAAGTGACCCTGAAAAGGTACGTATTACCACAGGAAATGTGATGGGGTTTATCGGTGTTGGAAACCTGCAGATTAAAATTAAATCCCGTTTTGACGAAGGACGCGATGATTATCTCTTACATTACATGCTTCAAAAGGTCTTTTCATTCAATCTCTTTGACCTTAATCACAATAACGAAAAAGAGGATGTATTTGACTTTATTATGTTTATGTTCCCTCACTTGCTAAGGAACGCAATGCGCCAGGGCATATACAGAGAGTATCAGAACTTCAAACATAACGATGCCAAATTAAAAGGTACTATTGACTGGGGGCGCCATATTGCCCAAAACATTCCGTTTGCAGGAAATGTGGCATACTCCACTCGTGAATATACCTATGACAATGACATGACAGAGTTAATCCGTCATACAATTGAGTTTATGAAGTCAAAGAGATATGGTCAGTCCGTATTAGGTTTAGATCAGGAAACTATAGATAATGTAAAATCTATAATTTCACTAACTCCTTCATATAACAAAAATGAGCGAAGTGCAATTATTGGTAAGAACCTAAGACATAAGAGTCATCCTTACTATACGGAATACCAGCCCCTGCAATGCCTTTGCTTACAAATTCTAAGAATGGAAGAAGTAAAGTACGGAGAAACTGATGAGGAGATTTGTGGTATTCTGTTTGATGGAGCCTGGCTTTGGGAAGAGTATCTGAATACCATTCTACAAAAAGAGGGCTTCAAGCATCCTGAAAACAAGAAACATAAAGGTGGCATCTATTTGTTTGAAGATCATAGTGGAATCCGTTATCCAGATTTCTATAAAGATGATATTGTTCTCGATGCAAAATACAAGAAGCTTGAAAGTTATGAAAAGGTTTCAAAAGTTAATCGTGATGACCTTCATCAGTTAATCACATACATCACTAACTTACAGGCATCGAAAGGAGTTTTTATAGCTCCTTTGTCTGAGAGACAGCAGAAAATTCCAAAATCACGGTTGAAGGACTCATCTGCATCACTATATATATTAGGTATTGAGATTTGTCACACCTCCACTTCTTATGCAGACTTCTGTGAAAAGATGAAAGCAAAAGAAGCATTCTTTGTAGATACATTAAGACAATTATAATTGGTCAAATTACATATATTAAAGCAGGAAGAAACAGTTCTTTCTGCTTTTTTTCTTTCATTTTTGCACATTCTTTTGATTGTGCAGATAGACTGCACAATCAATTCATACCTTTGCACCAGAAGTTAAACATTAATAGAAAAAGGTATGGGACTATTCGATTTTTTATTTTCAAGCGGCGTTTCAAACAGCCAAAAGAAAGCGCATAGTAACGCTGGTAATAATACATCCTCAGACCATGAAAACTATACTCGTGGCTATGAAGATGGTTATGATGACTGTTTCAGTGACCATGATTGTTCTTACAATGACTATCACGATAGTGGTTATTGCGATCGTGATGAATATGAAGGCATCAAGAATGATGAGTGCTATGACGATAATTGCGGTTGGTAGTTACCTTCAGAAAATGGATTTTTCACATTATTATATTATAAGGTTATGAAGAAAATAGCAATTCTTTTAGCTGCTACTATAGCTTTCGCCATCAATAGCGATGCACAAAGTATGCAATCAGGCTATAAAGGCCATGTTGAAGCAGGTTATTCTGTTGGTATTGGTGACTATGACTTTGGTCGTTTTGAGGTCAACACAACACATGGCTATCAAGTGAATCCTTATATATTCCTTGGTGCTGGTACAGGCTTGCATTTTATGTCATCTTACAAAACAGGGGATATGGAAATACCACTTGATGTAAGAGACAGTAAAGTTGATATTCCAGTTTTCGCAAACTTCCGCAGCAATTTTACAAAAGGTAAGCTTTCACCTTTCTTTGACATCAAAGGTGGAACGTTTGTTACCAATAACGGTGGCCTTTACGTGGTAGCATCAGTAGGTGTAAGATATGCTTTGAATAGCAAACAGGGACTTAGCTTGTCTGTAGGATATGCTGCCGAGAAACTTGAATTTGAAACATTTGAACGTTTCAATGGCAGATATGATATGAGTTATACTCGCAAGCCTGCTACATATGATACAGAGTCTGTTAGCGTCAAACTTGGATTTGATTTTTAAAAGAATAATGTCTATCAAAACAATATAGAAGATGAAAAAGTTTATTTTAGTGACACTTGCTGCATTATTTGTATGCAGTGCGGTAGATGCTCAAATTCTGCGAGCAGAAGAGTTGGAAAAGTACGCAAAAGAAAAGTATGGTGAGAAATGGGTTGATGCAGCAACCAATCTCGGTACCCAGTTGACATTGGATAAGAACAATGCCATCACCTATACTCAGGTTATCCCTGCTGAAGGCAAGACCAAAGATCAGCTTTATGTGTTGCTTAACTATTGGTTCACCGCAACTTTCAATGATGCGAACTCCGTCATCAAATTGAATGACAAGGAATTGGGAACCATCATCGCACAGGGTTTTGTAGAGAGTATTGCACAACATGCAGGTGGTACTAACGCTTACAACGTTAATTTACGCCCTGTTATCAAATGTGATATAAAGGACAATAAGGTTCGTGTTACCTACACAGTACCATTCTATTCTGTCAATGTTGCCGTTGGTGGCGGTTGGATGGGTGCAATGGGAGGCACTATCCCTACCCGTTCTGATCAGAATTGGCCACTGGATAAATGTTATCCTTTTGCCAAGAAGGACTCTCACAAGAAGACTTCCTGCAAAGCACTTGTCATGGCTCATGCCTACTCTAATGTTGTAATGGACAAGATTGAGGAGTGCACCAAGAATGGCTTATCTGGTAATGAAAACGACAATTGGTAAATTCAAAATAACAAAAACATTATGAAAAAGTATTTATTTTTCCTTCTTACCCTCGTGGTAGCATCTTTTGCATTCATATCATGCAGCAGTGATGACGATTCAGACAATGGAGACTATGACAAGTCTATGATTGTAGGAACATGGAAGATGACTGCAGTAAAGACATCTGAGTCTGGCACTTATGTTGACTGGCCTTTCAGAAAGACTTACGCCACATTCAATGCTGACGGTTCTTATTACGGCTCAGGATATTTCGGAACTGGTCGTGGAACATGGTCATTGAAAGGAAACACACTAAACACATATGTTGAGGGTGAACTATTTGCTTCTTATACCATCATTACTGCGACATCTACAGTTTCAGAGATGAAAATGTCTATAGGTGACGAAGCTATTTGGGTAAAATGCAAGAAGCAATGATGCTAATCAAGCACTACTTTGTAATGCTTTGAACATACTTCAGAAGGATGACAGGGTCAAACACCTTGCCATCCTTTTTTGTTGTCAAGTGCAGATGAGGGCCAGTTGACATTCCGGAACTTCCAGATACCCCAAGCACCTCTCCTGCATTGACGAACATCCCCTTTGAGACCCAGAAAGCAGAAAGATGGCAATAGCTGATGGTATAGCCAGCAGTTCTTACTGTGACATACTTACCTGAGCGATTGTCATGGCCAACGCCAGTCACTTCCCCAGGAAACATGGAAAACACTTTCTCGTAATGAGCTGCCAGATCCACGCCATTGTGCATGATAGTCTTGTGCTTCACCGGGTGATTACGCATTCCAAACCTTGAATTGATCTGAATGCTTTTCAACGGAAACGAAGCCCGAAGATAAGGAAGAACATCTTGGGAAGAATCCGGAGGCAGAGAATCAGCCTTCATCACAGAGTCCACAGAAGCAACATGAGTTGTTTCTTGTGGACTCTTCTTTTTAGATATACTATGCTTCTTCACATACCCAATCGTATTGAATTGGGCATGTGAAGGAGTCTTTGTAAGCATCATTGTCAGTATCAATATGAGTGTCTTTATTGCTTTCATGTTGCAAAGGTAATCAGACTCAGCAAAACAACACGAAAGAAGTTACCTCTTCCCTATTATATCTAACTTTATTTATGTTTATAGTATGATAATTGAAGAATATTCATACTACTTTCATAACTATCTATAAAACTTTGATGATACTAACGTACATGTTTAACTTCTTCTATATCTACAATGTAACTTTGTTGACGGTTTGGCTTTAAGCGCAGTCTGAATAAGCCCTGTCATAGGTCAGCCACCAAATAAAAAAACGAATAAAACAGAAGCAAATGAATTACAATTTCGATGAGAACGAGATGCCTTATGGCATCCTTGAACGTTTCGGACTCACCCAGGCAATGATTGACGACTTGCCCACCGATGTCCTCCAAAACATCTACAATGGCCGCAAGTCGCCAGTCCTGCCAGTTCATATCACAGCCGATGATGGTGAGGAAGTCAAGGCACGAACCAGATTCAGCCTGGTAAGAACAGCCGAAGGTGGCGTTGACGTGCTCTTCTATCCACAGCTCGATGAGTTGGACTTGAAACTCTTCAACGAGCAGCAGGAGAAGAACCTTGTTGCAGGAAAGCCTATCGTCGGCCATTTGGAGAGCAACGAGGTTGGCAAGGAACTCGGCAGTAAGTGTTTCTTCCAGCTTGATCCAGAAAGCAAGCAGGTGCTCAGTGTTCCAACCCCAGTCATCGGCAGAAACATCCAGTATGTAGCAGACCGCTACCACCTTACTGGCGCAGAGATGCAGAAGTTGCAGAATGGTGACATCCTTACCATCGTAGAGGATGACGAGGAACAATCCATCGGTATCGACCTCAACTCCAACACCGGCATCCGTTTCGCAGCAGGCAACGAACTTGTCTGGAAGAGAGAAGCCAAGCGTGACTGGGATAAGTTCAACTTCGGCATCTTCGGCTGTTGGACTATGGATGAAGACGGCAATCTCGACTACATCCCAGAAGAGAACTATACCGAAGAGATGTGGAATGAACAGAAGAAACTGGGTATGCGCATGATGCAGCGATAACCCAAAGTATTAACCCATAAAACAAGATTTCATGGCAAATGTAAAGTACTATCCAGAAGACGTGCTCGTGGAGAAAGTCCAGAGCGGAGAATATGGCTGGCTTGACTACATCAACCACCACTCCCCTGAATGGCAGGAGGAATACACTGCCTTCTGCAAAGAGAAGGATCTCATTGTCAATGAGGAATCGGCAGAGGAATTTGTCGATTGGAAGGGCGAGCAGATTGAAGCTGGCGAATAATCACACAGTACAGAATCAATAAACAGCATTAGAATATGTCAATCAGATCAAATGCATTACCAGTAGGCAGAGACCTGGCACCAGAGCTTCAGGAGATTCTCAGAAAGAATGGTATGCAAGCACATATCATCAGACAAGGAGAAGGTTATCAGTTGGCCGTTCAAGGTCACGATTCCCCTCTGCTGACCTACGCCATCACCGCACAACAGCACAGAGCCTTAGTTGACTGGGGAGCAAACTCAGCCAACAAGCAAGCCTACAACACCGTGGCAGAACTCGTGAAGAATGATTTCTACATGCCACGTGACTTCGTTCATGCCAGAAATGCCAATGGCCGTGTTGCCATGGGACTCCACGGCTACCGCATAGGCGTTGGCGAATACGGCAGACTTCCCTGGAACAAACGACATGCCCACATGATGATGGATCCATATCACGGAAGATTCCTCGGTTGGACTCCACGATGCCAGGAAGGATTCCACATGCGCAGAGTTGGAGGAGCCATGTTCATGCAGGGTGCTCCAATCGTACCAGAACGTCCTGACGGCAGAATGAAGCCGGGCGAATTGCAGAATGGCAGTTATGGCTTCTATTATAAAGGTGGTCAGCAAAACATGGTACAGCAACCTTCGCAGGATGTGTTGGCAGACCTGCAATCAGTCATTACCCCTGTAGTGGTTCGTCCACGTCCCAAGGAACCTGCCAAGCCATACAAAGAACTCATCACCTCCAAGGTCTATTTCAGCAATGACAAATGGCAGGAGTGTCTTTCGTCTCACGGCATCATCGTAGATGCTGCCAACAAGACATTGACCATCCAATCCACAGCCACCAAGCAGGACTTTGTCTATGACCTCACTGAGGATGAAGTGAAGAAACTGACCAACAACTCCATCAAGCAAGTACCAGTCCAGAACCGCATTGACATCATCAACAATGCCATCAGGAACGATTTCCAGGACAAACTGACGATGGATATGCTCAATTCTAAAGAGCAGATCAGCCTGAAACTCAAACCAGAGATAGAGGTAGAACTCAACAATCGCCAGCAGATGGTGATTGACCAGTCGCTCCCATCTAATGGCGACCAAATTACTATTGAGCCAGAAGACCGCAGTGTTGCTTATGTAGATGGCAACAGCCTGTATGAGCAGAACGAAAGCAAGGGATGGTTCCGTGAAGGCAAGCATGGCAGAGAGGTTCAGGTTGATGACATCAAGGTTGAGCCAGTGCGCAATGAGCAGGGGGAAATCCAAAAAGACGAGAAAGGCAATGCCAAATTTCGCATGACCGCCGTCATCAACGGAGAGAGCATCAGCCATGAAATTACCCAAAAGCAGTATGACAAGTTCATGGCTATCGATGACTACCACCGCATGAAACTCTTCTCCCACATCTTCAAGGAGGTGGATATGAAAACCATCCCTGGAGAAGGCAAAAATATCGGGGCTCAGATTGGAGGAACACTCCTTGCTGGACTTGCCGTGATGAGCGAACTGGGCAGAGACCGTCCAGCACCGGCAGTATTCGTAGAACACCATCATGACCATGCCCATGGGCCACATGTCTATTTCAAGGGCAGCGTGGATTCACCGCAAGACCTTGCTTCACGAGCCTTCGATGCAGGACTCAATGCAGGAGAACACGGTGTAGGCTTAGGTCATGGCAGATAAACAACAATTCACATTCAAGAGATGACAGACGAACAGACATTTGCAGACTACAGAAGCCGTCTTAACATCAAGGACGTATTGGAGGACGCAGGCTACACGTTTTACAAGCGTGATGGCTTGCGCTATCCTGCGTATGTACGCCTGGGCAGCGACGGAAAAAGGATCAGTGGAGACAAATACATTGTCATGCCCAACAAGAACTGCTGTTTCAAGCCGCCAACCATCAAGCTCTACTCTGTTACCTCCTTTATCTGGGAACATCCAGACCTTTTCAAGGAGTACAAGTATGGCATGAAGGAATCAGCCCTTGTCCATAAGGTCTGCCAACGCCTGCTTAACATCCCGGTAGAACATCGGAGTCAGGACGTGCATAATCCAACTGTCAGCAGCAAGCCATTTGATATCAATGACTACAAAATTGACCGTTTCAATCCCAAAGACTTAGAGTCACAGAAGCCGTTCTACGCCTTCTTCAAGTCAAGAGGAATTGATTTCGCCACCCGTTGTGCCTTCCATCACAGTTTCTTCCTCGCATCGAAAACAGCAAAAGATGGCAGCACCTATAAGAATCTCTCCTTCCCCATGTACATCCCTGGGCAACCAGACAAATGTGTAGGCTTAGAGGAAAGAGGCTATCCACGAAAGGATGGTTCTGCACGAAAAGGCATGGCTACCGGCACCAACGCCAGCGAAGGATTATGGATGGCAAGTCCAAAGAATACGGCACTCCAGGATGCCCGTATCGTACTTGTCTTTGAAAGCGCATACGATGCCATGGCATTTTACCAGCTGCAGATGCGCAAGGAATCAGGATTGGATCAGCGTGGACGGCAGGATCTGAAAGCCGGAGTCTATGTCTCTACTGGAGGTAACCCAAGCTATGGGCAGATACAGGGATTGCTGAAAGCTGCACCACAAGCCACCTTTCACCTCGGCTTTGACAAGGATGTAGCAGGAAAGCAGTTTGTGGCAAACTTCGAGGATATAGCAAGCAAACAGAGTCCGGTTGCACCGGGAAATGTACCTGCTGACATGAGGGATTTCATGGAAAGCTTCGACAAACAGCCGAAGACCATCAAGGAACTGCTAAGTTTCAACGATGAGAACTACAGCTTACTCCCCCATGAGCTCAAACAGCTCTACCTGGTTTACGATTCAGCAAAAGAAGAGGCGTTGGAGTATCACTACTCTCCCTTTTTGTGTAAGGAAGACAAGCAGGAAGCTGCTGACAAGATGAATAAAGCATTCAGGGACTTCAAGGATGCACTGCTACAGAAGCTCAACCTGCACGAAGACCAAGACCTCGCTCCCGTGAAGATTATTCTGGAAGAGCCATCGGAAGGCTACAAGGACTTCAACGATGAGCTTTTGGATAAGAAACAGTTTTCTATGACGGACGTAGTAGAGACCGCATTTGACGAGAACGGTGTGGACTTGACCTTTGAACGGCAAGAAGAGAACGAGGAAAACAAACTTCATGGATTTAAACGATAATGAATATGGCAGACCCAATCAGACGATACAACATCATCACCCTACGCCCTCACTGGGCGCAGTATATCATCTCGCAAGGGATGTCGTTCATCATCAGCTGTGCCCTGTTCCTTGTTGCTGGTCACGACAGCATCACCTACAAGATGCCTTTCGTGGTACTTGGAGGTGTGATGACCTGCATCATGCTCTATAGATGCTTATATCTCTACAAACTCAGATACATCATCACCTCTGAACAGCTCATCATCCAGCATGGAGTGCTGACCAGAACCAGTGACTACATCGAGCTGTACCGAGTGGTGGATTTCAGCGAGAACCGTGACATTCTGGAACAGTTGTTCGGATTGAAGACAGTATGGATATTCAGCGGCGACCGCTCTAATCCCAAACTCGACATCTACGGTGTGAAGGAAAGGTTGGACGTTGTGAGAATCATCCGTGAACGTGTAGAATACAACAAAAAGAGAAAAGGCATATATGAAATTACCAACAGATAACAGAAGAAGCAAGGTTGTTGCAGCCATTACCTTGGCATTGATGCTACTGCCAGCTATAGGTTATGCTCAGGTTGCCTCCAGCAATCCATTGGAGTATGTTGCCTTGGCTGAGGGAAACGAACTTATCAACGGTCAGATTAAGCATCAGATAGAAGACCAGCAGAAGACTGCATTCCTTCAGAACACCATCGCAGCTGAGTTCTCGCAGATTCACAAATGGGAAAAGAAGTACAACAGCTATCTGAAAACGGCATCGGGTTATGCTTCCACGTTGAAAGCCTGCACCTCGCTCTATGACGACGGTGTCAGGATCTTCATCAACTTGTGCAATCTGAAGAAGGCCATAGCAAGCAATCCACAGGGCATTGTGGCGACAGCGAGCATGAACAATCTCTATATCGAGACGGCCACAGAGCTCGTCACGGTATATACCACTTTAAAGGATGCCATAGCCAAAGGTGGCAATGAGAATATGCTCACTGGTGCAGAACGAAGCAAAACCCTCTGGGAACTGAACGATCGCCTGGCACAGTTCAACAAGAAGCTGTCAAGGCTATGTCTAAGCATCAGATACTACACCATGGCCGATGTCTGGAACAATGTCACGGCAGGAATGCTCGACCGGAGCAATGCCGAGATAGCCAGTCAAGCCCTTGGCAGATGGCGCAGATGCGCCAGAGTTGTAACACCATAAGAAAGAATATTTGAGGATAACATTTATGAAACGTCTCTATGCTCTCATATTACTTCTCTTTTCTCTCATCCTTCCCTTTGATGGGCAGGATGGGAGTTTTCTCCGTGCCCAGGGCAATGACCCTGTTCTGGCAGGTATGATATTCCAATATACCGACAAAGCCAAGAAAGAGTTGAAGCAGCAGGAACAGATGATGCAACTTGTTTCTACAGGCCATATATGGATCAAGGAGGAGGTGGAAGGTACTACCAACCTACAGAAGGAGTTCAACAACTATCTTGACCGATTCAACAGCATCATCAGCTATGCAGCTCAGATCTATGGGTTCTATCACGAGATAGACCGACTCGTTGGACAGCTCGGCACCTACAGCCACCAGCTCAGCCATCAGACAACCAATGCTCTAGCCGTAGCTCTATCGGCAAATAGAAATAAGCTCTATCGGGAACTTATCATGAGCAGTGTCGAGATAGTCAATGATGTCAGGCAGGTATGCCTCTCTAATAACAAGATGACAGAGAAGCAGCGACTGGAGATAGTCTTTGGCATACGACCGAAACTCAAACTGATGAACCAGAAACTCAAACGGTTGATACGGGCAGTAAAGTACACCAGACTGTCAGACGTATGGGCAGAGATAGACTATGGAGCCAGGAGTGAAGTGGACAAACCTACCATTGTACAGCGATGTAAAGAACGATGGCGAAGGAATGCAAGACCTTGAAGTAAAGGTTCAACATAATCAGATAACAAATAACAGTACAATAATTTAAAAATACATAGCATTATGGGTTGGGGCTCATTTTTAAAATCAACTCTCCGATTGGGTGGAAGGATGACCAGTGCAACAGCACACACAGTGGGCAGTGCTGTGCTTCATCCTCAGCAGACCTTGAAAGGCGTAGGTTCTGCCACTAAAAGCGCAGTTGTCGGAGGAAGTCTTGGTTACATTGGTTGGGAGAAACTCACTACGGACAAAAGCGTTGTAGGCATTGTCAGCGATGCCGTCATAGGAGAAGACACCACCAAGAAGATTGGCGATACTGTATCAGGGATTGGCGATGGCGTGAAAGACCTGAAAGACTCTGTTACAGGACTCTCTGACAATGTTAATGGGGCTATCAGCAGCGTGGATTCCAAGTGGAGCGGTATGTCTGGCTTCCTTAGAGCCATGTTCTCTGGTCATGGCGGTGACATGTTCGGAAACTTCTTCAGCAACATAGGCAAAGGCAACGTTTCAGGTCTCAGCCTTGTAGGACTTGTAGTCTCTGCCCTCCTCGTCTTCGGTCGCTTCGGATGGTTAGGCAAGATAGCTGGAGCCGTTCTCGGAATGATGATGATAGGCAACAATGCCAATCTAAGCAGCCTACTTGGTGGCAACAGTGACCGTAAGGCAAGCAACCACAAGGAAGAAGAAAAGCAGCAAGAAGTAGAACAAACCAATACTGTAAGCAGACGAAGATAACAAACACTATAACAAAGTATTATACAATGCACTATACACAAGAAATGATACTGCATTCCGACAGTGGCTATTGCATGCCATTCGAGGAAAGAAACGGAGAAGTGACCATGTCCCTGGGCTACGGCAAACAGAAGCATCAGCACACAGGAGAATCATTTTTCCATCATGGAGTTGACTTCAAGGTCAGGAACCATCTGCTGTCTGCTGTAGCTACCGGCAAGGTGACAGGTCTGGGCAACGATGCCATTCACGGCATCTACCAGATTACCCGATACGGTGACTATGAAGTGACCTATGCCCACCTGAGCAACGTGTTTGCCAACTACGGCAAAGAGGTAAAGGCAGGGCAAGTCATCGCCGTCAGTGCCGACTCCCTCCATGTAGAAGTCAAATACAAGGGCGAAGAACTCAATCCACTGGAGTTCCTCACCATGATCTATAGCAATCTGAAAGTGATGGAACAGAACGGAAAGCCAGGCGCAGCACCTCAGTTCGTCACTCTTGACATGGATGTTCATACCATGTATGACAAAGATCAGAAGGAGATTGAAGACCTCATGATGCGCTTCTTCCCCGACTACATGAGCGACATGAGCCAAGGCATCTATGCCCTTCCAGAGCATACGGAACTTGCACTTCGCAACATCTTCACCATGTCAGCCATGAAGAATTACTTCTATGAAACCCTGCCTTCCATGGCGAATCCATTGGGAATGGGATCAAGAAGCATTCCAATAGCCGAGCGAGTACAGAACCTCCTTATTGGAGATTTCCTCAACTATCTCGCCTTGCGCCATCAGATCTTTCTGTCAAGCATGAGCGCCATCGAAAAAAAAAAGCACAAGACCGGGCAATAGCGACAAGCGGAATAGTTGACCCACTGGCAGAACTGGACATCGATGTGCAAAGCTTCGACATTCCACGCCTGGTGAGCGTCTATCCCGACAAGTCGGGAATCAGATGGTGGACTAAGGCTTGGTTCAACAACAGCGAGAAAGGCGAAGCTGCCATTGAGATAGAAAGAAATCTGGCCATCAAGTTCATCAACGACAACATCGAGAAGGACGAATGGCTGGAGGAATATTTCCCGAAACAGATGGAAGTCTATCACAACGCCATCGAACAGACCAGGGAACAAATCCTCAACCAATTAAACTTGTAAACATAAAGCTATGGTAGAGTCAAAACAGGATAAGATATTCAATACTAAGGTCATACCGATTATGAATAAAGTTCGGAATGACCTACAGAACAAGCTTGCAGACGAGTTGCGTTCAAACTCCAATTCGTTTGCAGGTCTGATGGCAGCAGCAGCTGGACCTGACGGTGGTATGGCATCCATGCAGGCGCAAAATGACACCCTCAAATACACAGGCAAATGGACATCCAAGACCACGGAAGACTATATTGCGATGGTCAAGAAAGAGTTAAAGCGACAGCATATCACGGTCAATGCCTCCATGGAACAGAAGATGATCGACAAGATGATAAAGGACAAAATACCGAAATCATCCATCGACTACATCATTCGAAAGGCTGCCACGAGTACCATCTTCTATCTACCGCAGGAAGTCGCAAAATCGCCATTGGAGCAAAAGATTGACTCTGAGGCAGAGAAGCGGTATAAGCCATCGGTCTGGGAAAAGAACGCAGGTATTGCCCTTGGCTCAGTAACCGACCTTGCCTGTATGGGAGGATTGGGTGGTGGTTTGAAGACAGCCGCCACATGGATTGGAAGCGACATGCTCGTCACCCATGTTGGTGATAAACTCAATGACCGTTCCGATGTTCCCATGATCATTGCACCAGGAAAGGAGGATGAATACAGACGAACGCAGCAGGAAAAGAAGAAACAAGCGGAGCAGAAACCGCAGAACAAGCCACAATCTGAGGAAGGAGCACAACAGGCAGAACCAACAGAAGAAGGGAACCGATCTGAAAGTGAAACCAACAACACGCAGCCCGAACAGACTAATATGAACGGTTGGCAAGGGCTTCTCACGTCATTCGGCCTCAACGGTATCAGCGATATAGGCCATAATCTTGGTTATGTATTGGCCATGCTTCCAGATATGCTAGTCGGCATGTTCACCGGTAAGACCAAGTCCATCAATATCAAGGATAACATGATGCCTATTGCAAGCATTGTCGCAGGTATGTTTGTCAAGAACCCGATTCTCAAAATGGTACTCATAGGCATGGGAGGCATGAATCTTCTCAATAAGGCAGGACATGAAGCCTTGGACAACTTCAAGACACAGGATCATCCGCAACAAGCTGGTGGCAGAGTCAACTATCGCATCTATCCCGAAGAACCTCTGAATGCACGTATCCAGAATCCGGAGATAAGAGCCAACTGCCTGATAGCAAACATTGACAGAGTGCCCTGCACCATAGCTCTTCCTGAAAGAGTTGTGGATGCCTACCGACAAGGCGCATTACCTCTTAGTACCCTTGCCAATGCTGTGCTGGCAAAGAATGACCAGATGCGACAGATTGCATCCGAAAAATACGAGGCTGGCGAACGACAGACAGTCATCGAGAGACCACTTGCTCAAAGATAACATAGAACAAAGATGAAAAGATACTGGTATAAGTTCCGTGTCAAATATGGTAAAGCCCTTGACACCGGAAAGAACAAGAAAGTCAGTGAAGAATACCTGGTAGATGCCGAAAGCTTCACCGAGACAGAGAAACGTGCCACCAAAGCTGCTACAGAGCTTATAGGTACCAGAGACTTCGACATCACGGCCATCTCACGTGAACCTATCACGGAGATTCTGAAAGAAGACGAGAATGAAGGCAACCACTGGTACAAGACCGTTGTCTCCCTTGTCACTGAGGATGAAGACACTGGCGTAAAGAAGTTCTCACCACAGACTATCTACGTCAATGCACCTTCGACAAAGGAAGCAGACCGCATGCTACGTCAGCACATGAGCAGCAGTGTGACAGAGTGGAAAATCAAATCCATAGCCGAGACCAAGGTACTTGGGGTTCTTGGCTATAAGCAATGATCACAAAAACATCATATCCATGACAGAAAAGAATCAGCAAGAAAAGATGGCTGCAGAACGTCAGGTGGAACTGTTCACCAAGGCGTTCGGGAAAGCCAAGGAAGATAATGGTATTTGGCTGGACAACAACGGTCGCAAGGCTCCTGGACTCTACCAGAAGCATTTGCAGGTATCAGCCTTCAATGCCATCATCTTAGGAATGCACGCCGCTCAAAACGGCTACAAGACCAACCAATATACGCTTTTTTCGGAAGCGAAGAAACGTGGCGAGTCTGTTCAATCAAAAGAGAAAGGAGTACCGTTCCTCTGGTACAACTGGAACGAGTATGTTAACAAGCACAACCCTGAGGACAAAATCAGCCGTGCAGACTATCAGGCTCTCCCTTCAGACAAGCAAGCAGACTATAAAGGTATCAGAAACCGTGAAGTAAGAGCCTTGTTCAATATCGAGCAGACTACCCTACCCATGGTTGACAAGAGCGCCTTTGAAGCAACAGTCCAGGAATATGGCAGGTTGAATGACCGAAAGGATGTAGAGTCAGCCTCCACTGCTATTCGCCAAGGTGTAGAAAAGCTTCTGGAAAAAGCACGTGAGAACATGGTCGAAATCCGCAGTGACTCTACCGGTGTAGCACATTACGACAGCAAGAAAGACATTGTCTTCCTGCCCAAAGCATCTTACTACGAACACTATGAGGATTATGCCCGTGATGCAGTATCGCTACTTGTTACAGCCACTGGCCATGGGCAGCGACTGGCTCGTGAAGGTATGGTAACGAAGAACGGAAAGGTCTCTGCAGAGGATGCCATGAAGCAGGAGCGTCTGGTCACAGAGGTTGCCACAGCCGTAAAGCTCCAGGAATTGGGGATCTCAGCCAAACTCTCCCCGGAAAGCATGGCTATGACCGATTATTGGTCAAGAGAACTGAAAGAGAACCCTTGTCTCATTGATATACTGGAGAGGGATGTCAACAATGCCGTAGATATGCTCCACAAGGCAGAACGTGGCGAAAAGGTTGAATTGAACAACAAGACAGCCAGAAATCAGGCAGATGCTATCAAGAGCATCCTTCCAAAGCACTACTATGTGGCTGACGAGATCAAGACCCTACCCAACAAGTCCACAAAGGAGTTTGTCCTCGTAAAGGACGCAGAGGGCAAGATGGCAGATGTTGTCCTTCCAGAAGGTGCATCGTTGGGTATGGATAGCGACATTCCTGGTATGAAGAAAGGTCGTATCGAACATGCCCTGCAGAAGGAAGGCTATGAAACCGTCACCTTCTACAATGTTGATGGTTCCATGGGCTACCGTCCTGACGACAGTTTCTTTGACGGCAAGGCTGTCTCAGTTGCCAGACTCAACAACTGGAGCCTGGAGACCATCACCCTGCTTGATGTCTCAGATGCAGTGAAACGCTCTGGAGCCGTGGACTTCGACAAAATCCTGATGCTGCGTGACGATGAAGGCAAGTGGGCACTCTATCTGAAGCCTGAGAATGAAAAGGCTTTCAGCGTATATCCAGACAAGGCCGATGTAAACCTGTTCTTCACCACAGTAAAGCAAGGAGACGAGGAACTCACTGACACCATGCGCCAGGACATGGCACAGAAATACTACATGGAAGCTTCCAATAAGCCGGAAATGAAGGTTGACCTCTTCAAGAGCAACGTTCCTGCCGAAGAGGTGGACAAAATCCAACGTGTCAACATCTTCAAGACCAAAGAGACGGACAATCAACCGAGTGTCATCCTCTGTATGCCTACAGTGAATGGAGAAAAGCTCAAACCTCGTGAGATTTCACCATCCCAGTGGCAACGTATGTGGCTCGCCGAGAACATGCAGGACTACAAGAAACACCTTGCTGCCAGTCTTTTTGCCGATGTACTGCGCAAAGACCGGACCGATGCGGTAGCTGTAGGCACTGAAAAATCGGAGCAGGAAGCTCAGAGCAATGAGGTGAAGCAGAACACCGCTCAGCAAGAGGAAGACAAGGCTACGGAGGAACAGAAAGAGGAAACTCTAGAAAAGAAAGAACAGAAGCAGAAGGAAGAAAAGGCAAAGGAAGAGAAGACGAAGGCAGAGACAAAGGCTGCCGTTGTAGCAATGACTCCGATGTTAAAGCAATTCTACGAGCTAAAAGGCAAACATCCTGATGCAGTGTTACTTTTCCGTTGTGGAGATTTCTACGAGACCTATTGTCAAGATGCCGAGAATGCTTCAAAAATCCTGGGCATCACGCTTACCAAGAGTTCCCATACCAAGGATGCAGACGGCAAGCCTCTAACCATGGCTGGGTTCCCATACCACGCTCTCGACACCTATCTGCCAAAGCTCATCCGTGCTGGAGAACGGGTTGCCATCTGCGACCAGTTGGAAGCCCCCAAACGTGCCACAGAGGAAATTTCCCCCTCCAAGGTAGAGAACCCTCAACAGGAACAGAACAATTCATCAGGAATACACAGATAACATGTAATCATCATGTCAAGGAATCAAGAATATGTAGAACAATATGCAGAGTATGCCATGGAGCAGATGCGCCGATATGGCATACCTGCTTCTGTCACCCTTGCACAAGGTATCTGCGAGAGTGCAAGCGGACAGAGCGAGTTGTCCCGAAAGGGAAACAATCATTTCGGTATCAAGGCAACTTCCGGTTGGGTTCAGAACGGAGGCAAGTACCTCGTATATACCGACGACCGTCCCAACGAGAAGTTCTGTCAATACGCTTCTGTTGGCGACTCATATGAGCATCATTCCCAGTTTCTGAAGGGAAACAAGAGGTACAGCTCACTCTTCAAGCTATCCCCCGATGACTACAAGGGATGGACAAACGGACTGCAGAACTCCGGTTATGCCTCCAACAAGAAGTACGCTTCAAGTCTTCAAAGCATCATCGAGAAGAACAACCTGCAGAAGTATGACCAGATGGTCATGAAGGAAATGAAATCGCAAGGCAAATCCTTCGGTACCGAAGCCAATCCTCGTCAGCAAAGAGAACAAAGCAGCCAGAAAACGAGTGTTTCAAAGCCTACTGAGAGCGAAAAGTATTCCTATCCCTTGAAGAGAAACGAGTTTATGCTCGTCACCTCACCCTTCGGAATGAGGAAAGATCCGCTCAATCCTGCCAACACGCAAATGCACAAGGGCATCGACATTCAAGCCAAGCATGACAATGTACTGGCAACGGAAGACAAGGGCAAGGTCACTCAGGTCAATAACAATCCAAATACTGCAGGTGGTCTGTCTGTAACTGTAGAATACAACAGAAATGACGGCAGCAAGTATCAATGTACCTACATGCACCTGAGCAGCATTGCCGTCAAGACAGGCGACTCTGTAAATGCCGGTCAGCGATTGGGCGTGACTGGCAATACAGGAACCAGAACCACTGGTGAGCATCTGCATTTTGGGGTGAAAAGCATCTCTGCGGATGGCAAGGCACGGGATATAGACCCAGCGGCATATCTTGCAGAAATCTCTCAAAAGGGAAACATCCAGTTGCAGACTCTCCACAACGGCAAGGACATCACCGCTCAGTACAAGGTTAGCAATCCTGCCTCACAAGGCGAAGTGACTGACACGGCACAAAGTCCTGAAGACTGGATGAAGAAGCTTCTGTCATCAGAGGACAGCGGAGTGAAAATGCCAGGCGATGACCCTGTCATTGAGATGGCTATGACCATGTTCACCTCTCTCATGGCACTTGCCCTGCAGATAGACAACAAGAGCGAAGAAGAGAAAATGCAAAAAGTGACCGACTCGGTTGTCAGCAAGAGCATCGACCTCTCCTCGCTCCTTCCCTCTTATAAAGCCTGTTCCGTGAACATTCAGGATGGCAAGCCTTATCTCCATGTAGATAACGGAACCGTCCAGTTTACAAGAGAAATGACCCAGGCAGAAATGACAAAGCTCCAGCAGACGCTCGGCAATGCCAATCTGAGCGATGAAGACAAGCGAAGAGGTGTTGCCTCTATCATCCAGGCAGCGACAGTTTCTCAGCAGATGTCACAGAACTATCAGAAAGGCGTTGACAATCAGCAGGACAGACAGGAATCTGTTCAAATCAAATAATGAAGTAAAACAATAAGCCAAGTTTATTATGATTAAATGTAATGTAACCGTATGCGGCACGGTGTGTCGCCAGGCACAGATGCGTGCCAACAAGGAAGGTAAGCAGTTTATCTCTTTTGGAATCAGCGTAGTGGTTCAAGCCAAGACCGGTATCAACAAGACTGTAGAAATCAGCGTGGCCAAGGATGGTGACAACCAGGCTGAACTGGTCAACTATCCAGTAGGTTCCCGTATCGAGGTGGCAGGAGTTCTCCAATTCCATAAGAAAGGCGATGCGCTTTACCTCAATCTCTCGGCTTCGGGAGTGAATACCTTCAATGCAGGAAGCCAGGACGCAATCACCGGCACCATCGAGTTCAGAGGAACTATCGGTAAGCAGGTTGATGTGAAGACCGACAAGAAGGGCAAGCCTTATACCCTATTCTCTGCCTACAGCAGCGAGAAAGACGGTGACAACTATGCCTACACCTGGATTCGTTTCATGCAGTTCGACACCACAAAGGCAGACTGGGTACAGGCAAAGGCAGGCATCAATGCCAAGGGTGATTTGCAGGTGGGAGCCTACAACGACCGCCTCGACCTCACTTGCCGTATCACCGAGCTTACTCCATGGGATAAGAAAGCAGCATCCACCAACCAATAATGAATAATTATGGCTGATTACAAGAAATATAATACAGATGGCCGTAGCAGTGAAGACCGGGCTTTGGACAAGTTTGCCGAGATGATGATTGAGAAAATCAATACCTTACAGAACGACTGGAAGAAGCCTTGGTTCACTGAAGGTTCCCTGACATGGCCAAAGAACCTGTCGGGGCGTGAGTATAACGGCATGAATGCCCTGATGCTCATGATGCACTGTGAGAAGCAGGGTTATAAGTTGCCTGTGTTCTGCACCTTCGACAGAGTGGCCGGTCTGAACTTCAATAAGGACAAGCAAGGAAGAAGACAGCAGGTGAAGGACAACAACGGAGAAGCTTTGCCTCAGGTGACAATCCTCAAAGGCGAAAAGAGTTTCCCGGTTTTCATCACAACTTTCACCGTTGTGAACAAGGAGACAAGAGAGAAAATCAAATACGATGACTACCGCCTGATGTCCGAGGAGCGACGCAAGGAGTATAACGTATATCCTAAATTGCAGGTTTACAATGTGTTTAATGTGGCGCAGACCAACTTGCAGGAGGCTCGTCCGGAACTCTATAAGAAGCTGGAGGCAGCTGCAGGAGTGAACCGACCTTTGAATCAGGGTGATGACTTCTCTTTCCCTGCCATGGATAAGATGATCAAGGAAAACGGATGGATCTGTCCTATCAAGCCTGTCTATGGTGACAATGCCTACTACAGCATTTCGAAGAATGAGATTGTCATTCCTGAGAAACGCCAGTTCAAGGATGGAGAGTCCTTCTACACCAATCTCGGACATGAGATGGCTCACTCTACGGGGTCAGAGAACCATTTGGGCAGATTGAAGCCTGCATCTTTCGGAAGCGCAGAATATGCCCGTGAGGAACTAGTTGCCGAACTGAGTGCCGCCCTGGTGGCCCAGCGTTTTGGTATGACCAAGCACTTGAAGGAAGACAGTGCCAGTTATCTGAAAAACTGGTTGGACAGTTTGAAAGAATCACCTGAGTTTATCAAGACTACGCTTACCGATGTGAAGAAAGCTTCTCACATGATCAACCAGCATATCGATGCCATGCAGCTGAAAATAGACCAGGAGCAAAGTCAAGAGGCTGAGCAGAAGCAAGAGATAGCTCCAACGATGTATTACGCTTCAGTGGCGTATCTCCAGACTACCGATGCTACAGACCGTCTCGACAAGTTCAAAAATGACGGCAACTACGATGCACTCCTTACTGAGGCTAAGGAATACGACCAAGGTGATGCTCCTGACCTCTCCAAAATCAATCTCTCTCCAACTAAATACCGTGGCGATGATCTCCTTGTTGAGGATGAGCATTATGCTGTGGTATATAATCCGACTGTTGGAGGCACATACGATGTGATGCGCAAGGTAAGCGCAGAGGAAATCAAGGATAACATCATCCGCTATGGTCTCCCAGAAGATGCAACGGACGACGTAAAGGAAGTTGCCAAGCAAATGGAAAAAGAAGAGGTTGTTGCTCAGGAAGAAGAGCAACATTACCATCGAGGACGATAATTCATCCCATTCAATTAAAGACAGTCACTTTGTTGGCTGTCTTTTTTGATGCAATAAATATGGGGATTTACTTTTCAAGCAGTATTGTAAGAACAGCAATAAAAACGAATGCGCTCTAACCGAATCTATAAAATGTCACTCAATGTCCCTCAAGATGTCCCCCAAGGTGTCCCTCAAGGTGTCCCTCAAGGTGTCACCCAAGATGTCACCCAATAACACGTTTTATACAGATATGACCAACATATAATAGTTTTAATTCAATAGCGTCCGCACTGCGGACGCTATTGTCAGTTGGGCTACCTAAACCTTTTCTTGGCTCAGGGGAGATAGTCCGTGGATAGACACCTCTCCTAACCAAAATATTTCTCATTCAGATTTACGATTGAATCGCTGAATTCGTTCTTTGACTATTCGTAAATAGGTACGTTTCATCTTGTCTGTCAAAAAAGACTTGTTGACCAAATGTTCTGCTTCGTCAGGCAAGACAGAAAAAGAGTCAAGAATCATTTCTATACGCTTCTTCTTCAAACCGATAAGTTCTCCGAATCTCTCAAAGTCCAGACGGCATGGATGTCCTGTTCGCTCATACACATCACTTTTCTCCAGAGTCAAGGAAAGCCCTCCATTCAACCCCAGATCATCGCCCTCGATATGGAGACAGGTGTTCATCAGGTCATAGGCGGGAGCAAGCTGGTAATGCTCGCCAATTCTCATGATGGAGAAGTTTTTCAGATGGTCGTCGCCATTGCCGTAGATGTAATTGAATACAACTAACTTAAAGAAACGTTCCATGGCTATCATCCAGGCAGGAATAAATCGCTTTATTGCACAGGCAATATCCTCGAAGCATCCATCATATTTGAAATAAGTACCTTGCTCGGCTTCATTCTTACCAACCAGAGAAGCGAAATCCTCCATGTGATATTTGCTTCCATCCTTAGCTATGTCAAATCTCTTGGTAATATATACCATATCTCCATGAGGGGTAAAGCAAAGACCGTTTTCTGCAGTAATGATACCATATACTTGTGAAGCTATTTGCATGGTAAGATGCTCATTGGCAGGAATCAGCTTCCTGGTATAGAGCGTGTTGTCCCAAGGTGCTGGCTTCAGTATATAGCGAGAGCGTTCATCTGTCTGCGAGATTCTGATGATTCCATTTTCTATCACTGCAGGAAATTTCTCCTGAGCTCCAGAAACAGAGATACGTCTCATGGCTATCATAGTCTCTGATGTCTTACTGATTTCATCTATTTCAAAATCAAGCAAATGCGACACTTTCTGACCATCAAACAGTTTTTTGCAAGCTGTAGGAGAGTAAGTGGAAAAACCATCTGCAAGGGTGGATGGGCAATGATTTAATTCTTTCATGATTCTACTTCTTTTACAGTTATTGCTCCTATCGTATCATGGGTTGCTATCTTCAGAAGAAGTCCAAAGAAATCCTTCTCATCCAATCGCCAACTT